>Ga0157364_1008673_pt1 | contig 10540 bp, 6 predicted proteins | sample AttsexASBM2_FD_111476 | JGI IMG/M metagenome (GOLD analysis project Ga0157364, IMG submission 111476) | Fungus gardens microbial communities from leaf cutter ant in Ribeirão Preto, State of São Paulo, Brazil - Atta sexdens ASBM2 | ecosystem: Host-associated > Fungi > Mycelium > Unclassified ... | reverse complement strand
TATCAACATTATTCGCTTGTAACTAAAAATATAAAATATATGTAAAATATAAAAAAATTTGCAATTAAATGTGGTATAATGTACGATTATTAGAGAACGTCATTATCCATTTACTTGAAACGATGCATGTGAAAACTGAAAAGGATGTGATGTGTGTAGATTTATTATCTTGACACTTAATGACACTACTGACAGCCGTATTACTCCTAGATAAGCGCGGAACAATCCGGTTCAAGGACATCGCAGGTACTAGGTTACACAGGCCACGGTCATCGTGATCGTATTGCACATGTGTGACATGATGAACCTTGCACAAACTCAAATCGCATCGATTCGATCCATTAGGCACAAGCCTCCAGTGAGTCGCGCTGCGCCATGGAAAAATACGCTTGGAAATTTTCGATTTGATCTCACGTATCCCTTGAAACTTTAACACGGCCCGCTATTCTGCATTTCGCTTATATTATTTGAATTTAAATTTCCGTAAATCAATATCGATATCTCGTACCGTCGTGGTATTTTACAAATGCGAAGACGTAACCTTGCAGATTCGGAGCAGATATATCTAACAATAAATTTCTCGTACCTGCATCGAGTTTCTATAAGCAAATTTTACATACATTAAAGTGGGTATTATTTTTATTAAAAAATTTCTAAATTTCAATGATATTACTGGATTCGTAAAATTGAAATTTTTAAAGGATAATGCAATTTAAACAATTTAGAGAACAGACCAGAATAATGCGCAGATGTGGATTAGCTAAATATATAATTGCGTGCAAATAAAAGCGCATCTCGATCAATAAAAATAGTATACTAAAGCATGCAGTTAACGAACTACATAGCAAAAGATTCAGATAGTAGTCGGTAATCTCAGAAATATTTATTAATTTTCGTAATTGTTTCGTACATTTTTTATAAAAAGAGATTGTAAAAAATTGAAAGAACACGCTTTAAATGCTAATGCTAGAACGGAATTTTTTAATAGAAGAGAAATTTACAAATAAGATTTTATTTATTGTCTGAAGTTTTCTATAAAAAGTTTCCTAAAAAAATTATAAAATAAAACTTTTACAGAAAATTTATTTAGAAAATAAATTTAAGTGTTTTGAATCAATAAAATTGTGTAATACTAATTTTGAAATGTAATTTTGCTGTAATAATTTTGATTTTAAAGAAAAATATGTTCCCATACAGAGCAGAAACTTGCAGTAACATTGCTGCAACATTTGCAATGTTATTACAATTACAAATATGTTACATAATATATAATTAATATAATAAATATATAATTATTATAATAAAAATTATATAAATATATATAATATTATACTATATTATAAATATATATAATATTACTGAACATTGCAATGTTACAATATTGCTGGAATAATATGAGCTTTTTTAAAGTGTGTTCTTTCTCTTTTTTTTTTTTCTTTATGTTTCCATTCTTTTTCTGTAAGCAGCTTCAAGATGATAATTTTTTAAATTATGAACGATAAGTATAAGGCCGCTTTCAGAAACTGCACCCGAGTGCATTCATATATCATATTATCCTTACTGTTCACCGAATATTAACAAGATTAAAATGATACGGGTACATCGCAGAGCTTAAATTGCCTAAAAGATTCAACTAACCTTAACATCAAAAGCCTCAATGGGCGTCCGTTGCACACCGTTCATCTTTCGATAGGCTGACACTTGACACTCCCGATATTATATCAACTCACAATCTTTGGTCCTGTTCATGCACTTCGTCCACTGTCGGGGATCAGCAACGAGAGGGCACAATGTCCGCTGTCACTTTTCACTTCGCGACCGAGAGTTCGCAGCATTGACAAATTCCATTTTGATCACCGTATCGCGAAATTCGAACGTTCATCCACGTACGGTGAAAGATTTCGCGAATCCGAGTCCGCGCGTACATTCGCGAGATCTATGACCAGCTAACTGCATGGTATATTGATGTTAGTACCAAGCAACGAATCGTTACCATCGCGGCCGGAGACGTTGGGAAGAAGACGCCGTAGCGACATTTGAGCGAGGAACGCGCGTTTCCGTCTGCGGGACGCGAGATTTGAAACGCGGCGACTCGAGACGCGCATGCGCGCCGCGACGATCGCGAGCACGTGCTATCTCGGAGCATGCGTTTGTTTTTGCTAACTTGAAGAAATTATAATATGAAAAGACGGCAAAAAAGAAAAGAGTAATGTAAGTATTACGAAAACGAAGAGATGCGATTGTTATTACGTTGTCTATTTCAAATAAGTAATTAATTATATAACACACGCAATATTGTTTTTATTCTACCATCATTAATTTCGTTTTTGCAGCATAACTTTTTCGGATTATACTTCTACATGTATTTCATAATATCGCGTTAAAAAAGTAGAAAAAACGAAGCTTGAACGTGATGAATAATATGTGACGACCGTTTCTAAGAAGAATGACTTTTCTAACGATAATTTATGCATAATAATTTTAGATTCATAAACATAATCGATTTATCACATTCATGAATTATATTTTTTTCTAATTGACAAGTGTAATATAAAAAACTATACCACCTATATAACTTTCTTCAAATATAATTAGTTTGTAAATACAAAGAGAAAGAACTATTAGTATTAATTAATTAGGTAAAAAATTGTCCTCTTTGTCTTAATAAACATGAATTAGCATTTATTAAAAATAATTTTTGTCAATTAATACTCGATTTATCTATTATATTATGTACTACCTGCAAAATATATATACTCAATTTTATCTTATTTTATAGGATACATGTTAATAAAAAAAAGAAGTTTATAATATGTGCTAGCCATTATCTAAATTCTAATATATATCTTATTACATAATGTTTTTATATAAATTATAGTCTTACAGGTAATATTTTTTACAGGTAATATTTTATTCTTCTTTAACGTTTTCTAGAGACATTTTTAGCTGCTTATCTTGACATACGTGCCTAAAGGGAAGTTCATAATTTTTATCTATCCGCAAACCACGATGCGTCATCATCGGCGCTTTAAAGCATATTAAACAATCACTATTGCCTCAGTTTACAATAGCTTAAGTTCGATTATCTCTTTATTGTTACATTCATATTTTTAGCTTTATTAACGCAAACAAACTACTGACTATTCAAATATGATAAAGTCAATGTCCTCCCTATTATCGCAAACAAAAACTGATACTCTATAAATATCACAAAAGTAGTAAATGCACAAAAGATAATTGCATTTCCAAAATAATTGTTTATATTTCTTTATATTCGAAAATTTTACGATATTTATAAGCATCGACGTGCGTTACATGTTTGTGAAAAGCGCGAAATATCGTGTTCAGAAGCGCGAAATAACTCATCCGCAATTACAGGACAGCTAATGAGAAGATTCTGAAAGGAGAGATTCCCGGCGAGAAAGACTTTCAGGAAGACACGCTCTCGGATACTTCAGCTGCTCGAAAACCCGTCGATGTATCCGATGTCTGAGGGGGAGTACAGAACAGGTTTAAGAACGCTGCGGCTGACCGAACTTCAAATCCGCTCTTCTACAGCTGAAGTCAGAAACGACGCTTCGAAATCAATTCCTTTTTGGAGAATCGCATGTTGGGTATGATCGAAATTGTCATAATTTCGATGAATTCTGACGCTACAACCAAAACTAATGTTGGATTTTATTATTAACGGCAACAAACAAGAGATGATTCCAAATCAAATTTACGCAATACTGAGATAAAAAACAAATATACAATTTTGCTAAAATCCAATTTTAAGACGCAAATTCGATGTTATATAAGATAAGATAAAAAAATGTATATAGATATAAGGTACAAAAAATGTATATTCTTACGACACTTTTTCAGTTAAATATAGAGATTGCCATCGTACTTTGATATAGCATGGAAACATGAACTCACCGAAATCGTACCGGTTTCAATTCCCGGTTTCTGACACGTAGGTAACGCGAGTACTATCATGCGTGACGGCATCCTACATGAACTACGCAACAGCTGTGCATTGTGAAAATAATAATCATATGGGATTATAGAAAGGACAGTCACCACGAAGAAAGTTTTCACTATGCAAATTACACTCGTCAAGAGGCAGAAATATCTCTAAAGCATGGCTTGTTATCAAACGCACGTTTCTCGTGAAAGCGATGCTAAATTACGGAGAAATAAAAAATATCCGTGTGAATAAAAAATCATATATAAAAATAAACCGACTATTGATTGAATCGGAAAAAAGTGCTCCGTTTTCTGTTAGAATTTTATTCGATTCTCAAAGATATCCTTTGCTTTCTACAATTGACATTAACTGCGTGCGTGCGCAGTATTATTTCGAAATAGTATTTTTTAATAGAAGTGAATCTTCGCAAAATACCTTTTCAACAGGACTCACTCACTTTCTCATGATTACCAATTATCCTATATATAGAGACAAATTAATTAATTTCTGTCTCGTCCTGAAGTTTGATTGTGTATCACACGATTTGGTGAAAATTATTTAAAAATGAGCGGATTTACTAAAATATTTATAATCCCATCGATCTGTAATACATATACTTAGGCCGGGATTCATAATCGATTTTTACATTTCTTATTCAAGATCATCTTAAGATGTCATAGACCAATCAAAAGCCGGTATAGTCGATTCTTTTTAAGATCGTCTTAAGTAATGTCTTAAGATGCTAATAAATGTCTTAAGATGCAGTTCTCTAATCCCCTCCCTCTAATTGATTCATGATATCTTAAAACTGTATACTTAATATGGTCCTAAAATAAAAATCGACAATAAATACCGATTGCAGAGTCATATTAGCATCTTAAGACAATACTTAAAACGATCTTACAATAATCTTAGAATAAGAATGAACTACCAGCCAGTGAATTTGCACTTTGTAATTTTCTTCACTTCATTTTAAGATACACAACGGACCCTCTGTAAGCGAGTCCTCATCTGACACCAACTATGCGAGATCGAGATCGCGTCGCTCGCAGGATCTCCTCGCAGGATTCTCATTTGAGAATTCACCCCGGCGCGAAATTCGTGATGTCGTCCCTCCCTCAGAAGTCGAAATGTGCAAAAGGATAAAAAGAGAGGCGGCGAAACGCGATACGAGTGCGGAGTTTTGCTCCGAATTCACCTCCTGCCGGAGGACAACCTGGGTGAACTCGCGGGCACGCTGAAACGCACGTGGCACGTGGCACGTCGTCGCATATCCCGGCTCGCTCCTTCGCTTGCGCGCTTGCTCGCTCGCCCGCTCGCTCGCTCGCTCGCTCGCAAGACTACCGCTCGCTCGGCACCTTAACGGCAACGCGTGCGGCGGCGGCGGCAGCAGAGGGAACGGAACGCATGCAGCAGCGGCCAGCGTTCGGGCGCTCCGCGTCGCGACCGGCGACTGCCGGCTAAAAAACCATGCGATGACCTCATCCGCACCGGCAGTGCTCTCCTCTCCTGCTCGTGTCACTCTTACTACGAACCGTCCTGAAAACATCGCTATCGGCGCCGACGCCGCCGTCTTCCGCAGGTTGCCGACTTGCCGCGCCGCAGATATCGCTTATCTGCGGGCACAGCAGACGCGAGCGCGAGGGAGAGAATATGCTGCGTTTCCTCATTTTTGACAGACAGAAATTATTCAGGTAGAACACACAGTCATAATTATGCCATAATGGATATCATGGGATGTCACCATGACGTCATTTGATATTTAAAAATGAGCTTACATAAGACAAATAAAATCAAGATAATGTTCTTATGATTTCTGCGTCCTATTTAAGTAAAGATTTCCTTGAAATCAATTTTTTTTTTAATTCAGTGAAAAGTAATTTAACGATTTCGTAAGTTACTCATTAAACATACATCTTGTATGTTCCCAAATTTGTAAAATTAGAAGCGCTTTTCGATAAAATATTTAATTTGCGAATTTCTAAATAATCTAAATATCATTAGAGAAGCCATAAGGCGATGCTGGCGTGACGACCAAACTCTAATAGGATTTTACTTGTTAAATGCGATTTATACATATACGATTTACAATACATTTACGTATCGAGTGATCATTGTCAGTGCTTTCCATTTAGTGATATATATCGTCATAAATATCGTTCTGTCATTATACTTATGGAATGCAAAAAAAGATAGAATGACATTTATATCGATTTATATATCTAATAGATTATCTAATAGATTTATATATCTATCTAAAAAGAAAGAAAGTATCCAAAGTACAACATTATGTACAACTTAATTGGAACAGAATTACACTATGATTTCGAATTAGATTAAAGAGAATTAGATTAAATGTAGCTTAATTTTGCCGTCTGTATTGAATGAAAAAAAAATGCCGGCCGCGTTCAATGTTCTCCAATCTCATTTATAGCTGTTGCGATTAGTAACATGTAATTGTCATTAGAAAGCATAAGCTTACACAACTAGTAGTTCTTGGGCTGAGTGCGGATATGTTGTGTCAATGATTACGACAATTGGGGGCATTTTTTAGCAAGGACAGTGTAATACAGTGAATCATTTCATCCTCGTTCATTGTTGACAAACAATAAAGATATAAAGGTGGAAATATTGTACCTTTAAGTAAAACTTAAAAGGAATAAAGAATAATGCCTGTATTCATAGTCAGGCTTTACATTTAAGGCTTCCTTAATTTTATCTTCAGATACTCTACGAATTATTTCATTGGCTACTAAGCATCTAAAGATAAATTTAAGGAAGCCTTAAGTACAAGATCTGACTATGAATACAGGCATTAATTCCTTATTCCTTCTATTGTATCTACATCTTAATTTATGATTCACTGTGTTACATTAAATTTGTTCGCATGCTTCAACATGCTTATTCTTTTATCAAAGCTCCTACCAGAGAAAAACCTGAGAATGGATATCCTGATTTTTATCGTGTATCAAATCTCATAGGTACTTAATGTCCACGTTTTTATAGTTCCATTATACCAGAAAAAAACCTGAGAGAAGACATGACGGCTCAAAATGTAACCGCAAAATGCTGCCGCGTATTACTGCCCTCTGATAAAGTGGATGTAAACTACATAGTAACGTCCATATAATGTTGGTATATAATTGTGCTACATCGTGCTACCAAATATTGATTTCTCATCTCCAACCTTGAAAAATGGATGATATACCCTAAAAAAAGTGGACATTGCTATGTAGTTTACATCCACTTTGTCAGAGGGTAATGCGCAGCAGCATTTTGCGGTTACAGGTTTTGGGCCATCATGTCCTCTTTCAGGTTTCTCTGCTGGAACACAATTTGTATTGCCACGAAAATGTTTTAGTGTTTAGTGATTTTACAATTGGAAAGTGTCCAATAAATACGTTCAATAGACCCAACAATTGAATGAAGGCTTGTTGCTATTGGTATATTTCTCTAAATCTAATTAGATAATATAATTAGACGTTTAAAAAGTACACAACGATTGCTGTTGAGTTCACTGAATGAATGTTTTATATTTATTTATCATAGGTAGGTAACGGTATTTCTTTATTACCATCTGTAATTATATTGGTTTGTAATATAATTATAACCCCTAGATCCATGGATTGTGAATCGACTATGCATGTGAGTCGACTAGGGCATGTAATCACACGTGTCGTTGGGTCGTATTATTGAATAAACGGTTGAACGCTGAAAAGACTTGAACAGTCTCGAAAGTTCTTGCTGAACAGGTACCCTATATCTAGAGTTTTGCTTCCAAGTCTCGTGAACCAAACGGGGACGGACGTCTCGGCGTCTCGACTTAGATATTACATCCTTAATTTTTTCAAAGTTGCTGACATCGATCGTGCATTTTTATTGAACATTGATTGAACATGTCTTCAGATAATTCTGTTATTTCGAACGACGCTCCTCACGCGAACATTCGAATAAAGATAGAACCTGGCATGTCAGAGTCAGAGCCCAACATGTCAGAACCTAGCACATCTGTATCATCGACATCGCTTTCAGAGAGGATGAAAAGCATTAAAGTGGAACCAGGTTTATCCACTACTACCACACAGAGGTTGATATCCTACCGGCTACCACGAGACCTGACACTAGGTGGAAATATTAAGGTTGAAAAACCAAAGAAAGTGTATATACCAAATCTAAATGTACAAAGGAATAAAAAGAAAGAGTAAGTTATTAATCAACTTATGACAATAAATTACAGATGCTAAAGGTAATTTGATTTCAGTGGTCCAGTGATTTCAGTCAAAACTGATCTGGTGAAACCGAAAAACAGCGATCGTGGAAGGGAACGAGGGAGAGGAGACAGAGGACGTGGAAGAGGAGATAAAGGAAATGTAATACAGGTAATGTTAATATTCTAAATATCCTTTAGAATTCTTCGTTTACATAAAATTATGTAAAATATAATCTACATCCATGTGTATATAATGTAAACTATGTAAATTATGTTTTACATCTATAAATCCATGAATTATTGAAACTTATGTTCTTTGTTGTTACATTAGATTGTACTAACTTTTATTTCACTTATATATTTTTATTTATTAATACTAAATAAATATATTTAATTACTTTTTTTTTGTAATATGTTATTCAATTTATAATAATAATTTATGTAATTTTACATTACTTATAGTGTTTACATGATGATGAAAAAAAATTCGTAATCTTAATATAAACAATACATAAACGTTCCATTATTTGTAGTACATAATAATACAACTACTTCAACTTATAAATCTCTATTTTATTATCTTTGAATTTTATTCTTAAGTCTTCACTTTATATTTTAATTTAATAATTCAAAAAATCATAAGATTATACTTTTAGTCTGTTGGCATTTGGTCAGAAGGAATCTATGTAACACCTACCGCTAGAAAGAGTGAAGGTTCTAGAGCTTCTAGTAGCACAGTGAGTGCTGCAAAATATCTGGAGAAACCAAAAACAAGTACAAATAAGATTAAAGCAGAAGAAGACAGAAAATTAAAAAGTCTGTTAACAGATGATTTTATTGACGATGCTCCGGACATTGATGAAAAAATGTGTCCTCTCACGCTACCAAGAATTAAAAAAGATATACATGATACGATCGATATTGATAAGATCGATAAGAAACCAGTCATTTCGGAAAATGGTGAAAGTAAGTGTATAATATTCTTTTTGGTAATTTTATTAATTTAAATATTTTTTCTTTCATAGTCATAAATGAAGAAAAAAGCAGATACGACAGAAAGGAAGAACTTACCGTTTCTCAAATAATTGAAAATAAGGCTAATTCTTATACATTAATTCAAGTAAGGATATCATGTAATTCATTATAATCGTTACTTAATTTAATAATTGATCAATAGTTTCCAGAATCTTTGCCAGGTTTGCCGAGTTTGCCAAGTTTGGGATCCATTAGAGAGGAAGCAAAATCGAAACAATCAAATAATTCGAATACTCGTAGTGATAATAAAGCAAAAACTGAGCTTTGTACTTTGAATAATTTAAGAAATGGTCTCTTAGGCAAACTCGAAATTTTGAAGTCTGGTAAAGCTAGATTACGTCTCGGCGAAATGAGTTTTTTCGTTGATATTGGAGTGCAGCAAAGTTTCCAACAAGTAAATTATATTTTTATAATTTATAATTTAAGGAATACAATATTGTTATAATCCTCAATAATTACTTTTCAGGACCTTTTAGCTGTAAAAATAGATGCATCACAAACCGGTGATCTTGTCAATCTTGGTTCAGTGAACAATAAATTAATTTGTTCTCCAGACTTTGAATCTGTATTAGAAAATTCATAAGAAATTTTATAAACATGTATCATCTTTAATAAAAAATGTTTGTATAAAAGGATGTTTAGTTGTAGGAGATTCGTGAACAATATATATAATGCGGATTATAATTTTTAATATTTCTATATTTTTTATACTAGCAAATTACGTAAATTATTAAATAAATTACATTACGTCTGCAAATTCGGTATGGCGATTCTGATGTCTAGGAGAAATTAGGAGTCACTGTAAAACAGAAACGATTATATCATTTGGGAACACATAGTTTTTGCAAATGGGTTTTCGATTGTTCTTCGACTTGTACAAGTTGCTGTAACATTATCATTCAAGTATACTATATTTATTATTATCTAACACTGTAATGAAAACTAATCTTTATACAAATTAACTCAAATGAATCGCTGTGTATACGAGTCCTAATTTCACTTGAACTTAGGAACTAAAAAAATGTACGATATTTTCTATCGGATTCTTCAAAACATGTAAAATCTTTACATTATATCAGTATACATGAATATTCGTATCAATATGAATAAGCACACTCTATACACTGATACGAGAAAATGAGTCATCACGTAATTCTGACAAATCTTAATGAATTATGAAGAGTATCAATTTTATATATATATAAATATATATATATCAATTATATAAATATATATATATATATATATATAAACATATAAATATATATATATATATATATATATATATATATATATATATATATATATATTATATATATATATATATGTTTTTTCAATATATT
>Ga0157364_1008672_pt1 | contig 10540 bp, 3 predicted proteins | sample AttsexASBM2_FD_111476 | JGI IMG/M metagenome (GOLD analysis project Ga0157364, IMG submission 111476) | Fungus gardens microbial communities from leaf cutter ant in Ribeirão Preto, State of São Paulo, Brazil - Atta sexdens ASBM2 | ecosystem: Host-associated > Fungi > Mycelium > Unclassified ... | reverse complement strand
CTAAATAAAAACGACATTCCTGTTTTGCATCTCGTTGATAGTTTCTAGTTGGACGAAACTATGTCAGATATAGACCGAAGTGTACAAGATCTCTGACAGTCCAGTTGTCATGGCTTATTATTGACTTATTTGCCTATGCATTTTAATAACCGCCAATTTGTTAAGTCGATCGACCGAATGACCCAGTATAATAAAAAGTTGCATGTATCGAGGGATACCGCGAAGTATATCATTGCAAGACTAACTTTATTAAACAGGTAGTTCCACGTGGGTTTACGCGTGCATCAATAATGCGTACCAAAGTAGTCTATCACCGCGTCAGCACACATTTAATGTAAAACGCTATTGTCAACGTCATCGCGCTTTGATCTCGGGAATGAAATAAATCGTGCCAGTCTGAATACAAACTGCGCACGTGGCAACATTTATACGTGAACGTTTATCCCGTTTTCGAACAAGGTGCTATCGACGTGAAATATTAATTTCGTTTGAACGCGATCGCACAAATATTTATCGACACGCAAGAAAAAGACTAGGTTTCAATCAATTCACGCACATTTATTTTGTAATTAATACAAAAGCGATAAAAAGACCTGGAATACTGTTTGCGTCATCACCTTAATTGCCCGTCGGACACACCTTATATTAATGCACGGTACGAATTAACTCCTTTAGAGCGTACATTGTAATGTACATTAAATTAGAAGACATTATCCGTTGAAATTATTTAATGCTATCAGCATCATTTAAGATCTGATGTACATAATAATAATGTATATGTTGGAAAAATAGTCAAAATTAGTTGTTTAGTATAAATTATTTATTTAAATACGCTGAAAAGAAACTGAATTAAAAAAAAATTTTTTTAACAGTAAAGTTAGATCTGAAAGAGTTAATTAACTAAAGCGTAACTGCTTACCGAAATTGACAGAAAGCTTAAAATATTCTGAGTGTTTATTATGCAGTAACGTGTTGAGTCGACAAAAAATTGTAATCTCGCCCTACAATATTCTCTGGTTTGTCGCTTTTCTTTCAAACACAGAGGCGGTTCAGTGTGCTGTAAAATTCGCGCTCGTTTACTGTTCTATTTCCGCTATAACCCGTGTATGAGAATAATCCAGGTGCAACTTTACGCAGAACGCCTAACAAACATCAAAGCCTTATGCTTTGAATTACATTCTCCAACGACATTCTATTCGCTTGTTCGTAGTGTAAAATAATAATTTTGACTGTCATTAGTTTAAATAGTCTGTTTAATTTTTATTTGTAATCAGATAATTTTTAAATATTAGACAGTATGCGATATAAAATTCGCTACATGGAAAGAATGGTTTTGTTAAAGTATCTAAAAATTCAAATTATCTAAATACTGAGAGAAAAATGTATCTATTAAATTTTAATTAATAATTGTTTGAATAGTACTGATATAAGTTTTACTTATTCACGGAAAATAATTTTTTTTTGTTTGCTAAATGAAAAAATATAATAGTTAAATCGAATCAATAATTCTTGTATCAAATAAATATACGTTTATAGTAAATATTCAACTATACTAATTCTATTCAAACAAATATTTATTAAAATTTATTTATTACATATTTATTAAAATTTACATTTTTTTCCCCATGTATTAAATACAGAGAAAATTTAAATTAAATACAAATTTAAAAATAATTTTATTTAAAACATCAAAATAATTATGAAAATGCTCAAAACTTATTAAAATATTTAAACTTTTTGCAGCATATCATCAATATTTAAACGTTCTACATAATTATTCTGACGATCCAACTAAATTATTTTCAAATATGTATCCAACTAAACTTTTAGATACTTTAACAAAATCATTATTTCCGTGTAGACATTTAAGTGACAATTTTCATCCGATGTATAAATTCAGCTTTAGTTTAAAACTGTATTTCAAGAGCAACAGATAATCGACAGTTTACTTAAACTGGAATAAGATTCACGCAAAAAATATAATTAGATATCATATTTGATTAAAGATCCGCTTTAATCAAATATGGTCTCGTCTTTACTTATTTATATTGATTAGTTTTCGATTAATTTTCACTTACTAAATTCAGAGAAAATGTTTCCATTTTTTCGGAAATATTTATGTGATATGTCTAATCAATGCTCTTTGTAAACTGATTAATTAATGATAATTTGAATATTAATTTATATTTATATATTATTTGTGTTAATTTTATCAATGCCTTTATAATTTCTGAAACATCTTATAAAAATGTGAAAACGTTTTCTATCTCTAGATAATATACCAGAATAAGAAAAGTCAAAATAATAATATTAACCATGTCCTTCTTATTTTGAAATTGAAATTAATTTCTTAGCCAATATTGTACGAAACGACTGTTACTAAAATTCAGTCTCTATACTCCTATAAAATAAGTTACAAAACGATAGGAAGGGTCAGTCAAAGTCCAGGCTAGATGAATAGCTTCAGTCTTCAGGTAACCAGACTCGGGTTCGAGCTCTGAGAGTATCATGTATACGTTTAGAAGAGCCTTTGTCGAAGATACGCACGCCTCGGTGGTCAACTGCGAGCTCGAAAATTTTCCGCTCTCGCGTCTATTATTCCGCTTGGACGGGCAAATCTTTCAATGATTCGTTCCTTCGATAACTTCCGATTCGTGCACGACTCGTTGTCAAGAGGTGTAACTTCTAAGAACATTCTCAAGTCTTTTAAGGAAATCCTACCGCGGAAGTTCGCCATAGATGCGCTGTTTGCGGCAATGACGCCTTCTATCGCCTCATCGGAATTTTTATATTATTTACGCGAGAGAAAAATCTCTCGAAAATCGCTAGACTAGACACACTATTGAAATTTAATTGTAATCGCCAAGAGTAGACTTTCACGAGAACGAATTTAAACTGCGCGTCGCTTTTAGCGTGCTTAACGCGGCGGAAAATACCTGTTCTTTTCTCCGAAAACCAATTTTGAGGTCCGCAATTTCTGAACAAGACGATCAATAGTAGAAAGGATTTTCGTGAATATCTTCGTAAGAGTTTTCATGAACGCATGAGTAGTCTTAGAGATAGATCGGCATATGGAAAACGATGATAAGATTAATCTGAGATTAGAGAATGACTTGACAATGAATCCATCATGGATCAATTACGAAAATTGGCAAAATGATATTGTTGTTAATCGTAATGTAGAAAAATAAATATAGAGTCAATTAAAGTATTCATAAATATAAAGACTGAGATATAAAGATTATGCGTTTCGTGGGTTTCTTCCATGATCAGATCCATTCTTGGAATGCCAACGTTTCGTGAACCTTGCAGTTCATCGGGGCGAGGATCAGGCGCTTGAGTATCAGGCTGCTCCTCGCCCTGAAGTGAACTGCAAGGTTCACGAAACGTTGGCATTCCAAGAATGGACACGGAAGAAACCCGCGAAACGCATAATCTTTATATAGAAAGAACCCGTGGAAGTCTCAAGAATATTATCAAATGATTGAAATAATTACTGTTCCACAAAAAGTCACCATTTTCTCTCCAAAATTCCATAGTATAAATATCCCGAAAATTTTTTGCATTGAACATGTTGTTTGCATAATTTTACTTGCTTGAATATTTAATAAGTATTATTAAACGGTTATATTATTATGATAATACTTACTAAATATTTAGGAAAGTAAAATTATTTTTTCTTATATTAAGTATTAATTGAATATTTGACATTATTTCACTCAATATTTGATAATTATTATCAAATTTTTTTTTAATGTGTAATTAGCAAGTGTTCGCTTGTCTATATGATTGTCTTGATTATTTTACATCTAAAATCGTACAGTTTTTCCTTATGAATGTTAAAAAAAAAACAAAATGTTACAAAACAAATATGAAATTAAACGCTATTTTAAATTACAAAACTGGAAAACATGCATAACACATTAAATGAAAAATGACAATGGTAGAAACGTGACGTGTATATAAATTGCAAACCAGGTACAAAACACGTACAGAATACGTGAGATTGTAGTAAATTGTTATGGAATGAGGTTATAGCAGCGCAACCGGATGTGATCTTACCGTAACATCCAAATTATGCGCTATCGATGTGACGTCTACACGCCGGAGGCGCACTGTCAAGCTGATCATGTCTGTCACGATTTAACACGATAGCGCGGGAGTCCAATACGGGCGGTAAATTACTGTCGCGAATTTGCCAGCTGGATGGCCCCACGGGAGAGAAAGAGAAAGATCCGGCGTTCTCATTACGGGAATAATAACTATGAAATTACGAGTTATTACGGATTACGAGCCTCGTTAGAGGCTGGTCACGAGGAATTTCACACGCGAATGCATCTTCAGCCGGCAGTGCCGGCACCATCGTCCTTTTGGATTATAAATTCAGACTCGGTTGGATACGCTGGTAATCCGAATCAACTTTAGCGAACGACCGTGTGAGAACCAGGTTACATGAGAATTGGCGAGTGCTTGTACTATTGCTGCAACTGTGTTGCGAATAATTAATGATCAGTAAGTATTATTACGAGAACAGAGAACGTGCCGTTTGGTGAAGATTGTAGATTATGCCACTTGTATTTAGATATTAACGATGTTTGGAGGCAACATACACGTGGAATCTTTGATGAAATTCAAATTAGCAGGCACCCTTGACATAAATGGGAAATATCTAATTGGCGTAATGCACCCTCGTTTGCGATCATTATATTTAGATCGAATTTACTGCAACTTTCTGCCACCTGTGTCACGCATTCGCGTAAATAAAATTCCGCTCGTTAACCAGGTCGCTGAACATGGCAAATTGTTCTATATGCATATGCAATTAACCGATAAATTATGAAATGTGCTATATCGCGCAAGCAGTTTTATCATCGATTTACAAATATCTTTTTCCCCATTTTTGTCTAAGCCAACAAAATTGTAAATAACGCTTATAACGGTGATTTGATCTTTGCTCTCCGATATCACGCATTACATTGCGCGATAACGCGATATTACCTCAGCGTTATAAAGAAGTGGCGCATTAATCCTTTTTTAATTAAACACTAATGCCGGCTACAAAGCTAATTATACAAGTAATTAGATTTATATAGATTTTAATGTACAATACAAACCGAATTAATCCCAATTTATATTCAATTAAAGTAGTTAGCTGTGTAAATAAATTTGTATTGCTATATGACACGATGAATTGCCCAAAAAGGGGATTAATTGTAATCCAAAGAAACCGCAAAAACAAATTCACATTTGTCGATGAAAATCCCATTCGATCGATTTTCTGAATTAAGCGATTTTGTTAATACTACATTCGCGAAAAAGATATTTGAAATGACTGTTATTTACTAGAACGTATAATAGAATAAAGCGTATTACGTAGCATATTCTAATCAACGGTACACATTTCATAATTGCATTTCATAATTTTCTAAACCTTGATATATCAAAGCAATAAATTCATCTCGATCAATTATATAATTTTCCTTAACAAAGAATTTTTACTCCATAGAACCAATCAATATTATACAATTATCAATATTAAATATCATAAAATCGACGGCTTGATATTATTTTCACTTCATTACTTATCAATGATAATTTGATTGAACTAAATACTCATAAAGTATTTTAAAAAATAATTAATTAATTATATCTATATGAAAAATCGTTTAAATATTTCAGTTTGTACCCGACATTAATTTTAACTCTACTTGACCGTTGCTTGTATAAATATTCATTCGATTTCTTAATTAATTAATATCTATATGAAAAATTGTTTAAATATTTCAGTTTGTATCCGACATTAATTTTAATTCTACTTGACCGTTACTTGTATAAGTATTCACTCGATTTCTTAATTAAGCTTGACATAATCCCGAGTAATAAAAGCAATTTTGTTAATATCATACTCATGAAAAAGACATTCGAAATAATTGTTAAGTGCGCCACGCTTGAATTTACAATAAAGCGTACTACGCAGCATATTGATAATGGAACCAATAACATACACATTTCATAACTACATTCATAGTTCTCTGGAGCTTAATTCATATATCAAAACAATAGAATTCATCGTTCAACTGTGCAATTTATTTAATAGAGGATTCCTATTCTACAGAATAGTCAATATACAAAACAAAAATAACCATAAAATTGTTTTCTTGGCATTATTTTCAGTTCGTTATTTATCAATGTTTATATTGTATGAATACTTAAATATTTATAAAATATTTTTGAAGATAATATCAATGAATTATATCTAAATGAGAAATCGTTTAAACAATTATAGTATACCTAACAATAATTTTAATTCCATTTAACTCTTTTAACTGTCGCTTGCATAAATATTCACTCGCTTTCCCGATTAAGCTTGACATAATCCCAAGTAATAAAAGTGGTGGTTCGTTAATGCTACATTCATGTAACTGACACTTGAAATAACTGTTAATTACGAAGATACATAGAATAAAAATACGCAGCGTGTTGTAATGAAATCGATTATATATACTTTCATAACTGTATTTATAGTTTCTTGAAGCTTCATATATGAGAGAAAAAATAAAATTTATCGTTCAACTACGCAATTTCTTTTAATAGGTGATATCCACCCTATAGGTGATATATAGAACAGTCAATATAAAACATAAAATTGCTTGGCGTTACTTTCATTTTCGTTATTTATTAATGTTTCTTCGAATTCATTGAATATTATTATAAAATATTTTTAAGAATAATATATACTAATAAATTACACCTAAATAAGAAATCGTTTAAATATTTTATAGTTTTGTACTCGACAATAATTTTAACTCTTTGACTCATTTGTATAAATATTTACTCAATTTCCTCATTAAGCTTTATCTGATATAATTCCAAGTATTAGCAATAATTCTGATATTATGACTTTTAAGAAAAATCACTCGAGATAACAGTTAAATACTTGTATAAGTAAAATAAAGTGCGCTATGCAACATATTGTAATAAAATCGACGATACCTATATATACATAGCTTCGTGAAGCTTTATATATCAAGACAATAGAATTCATCGTTTAAACATGCAATTTCCTTTAACAGAGGATTCCCATAAAATAGTCAATACATAGAACACTATAAAATCATCAGCTCGGTATTATCTTCGCTCCATTATTTATGTCGCTTCGACAGTGAATATTTATAAAATACTCACACTTTTAAAGATAATTAAATCATATCTAAATGAGAAATCATTCGAACATTCTGTATTGTTTGTACTCGATGCTAATTTTAATTCTATTTAACTGTCGCTTGTATAAATATTTATTCTGAACACTCCATTGTCTTGTACTATCTTGCCATGTTTTAAGAGACAATTAGAAACTGATGTCCGGACATTATCTATTCCATTTCCTATAAAACTACTCGATGGCAATTTTGCCGGTAGTTATACATTCGTCCATAAACGCCCGGAAACGAACATTTCGCGTAATTACGATCTCGTAAGGTCGAGCACCGTTTACACCCGCTCCAGGAAACTTTCATTTAATCTGCCCGCGAAAATCAATAGACAGTAAAATAATGTTTTGCGGTTATATTACGTTACAAGCGATCACGAGAAACCGGTGCTCGAGTCTCGACATATGTTCTCGTGATCGCGTGATGAGCGCGCCGTTTTATCAGGCCGCTTATTAATTTATCTGATGCGAGATTACGCCTTACTCTTCCTGTCTTAGCTTTATCTCAAGTGCTCCTGATCTATACGTTTCTTACGTAGTTTATTTACTTATATATATGTATATATATTACATGCCTGCTTCCACGCGACTGGCAAAGTTCTTGCGCGCAATTTGTCTACATATAACTCGAGCGAGGTTCTCGCTGATAAACTATGAAAACTGTCATTTATCTTCGCTTACGTAGCTTTCGCTACTCAATTTCTTTCTTCTAGACTACTAGAGTATCGCCGTAACGATACTCTATGATCGAGTATTACGTTACGACAAAGTTTGACCATTTTTTTCTCTGGCAGCCTTCCCTTAAATTCTACCTACTCGATCCACACATACGGTGACATTTATGACTTTATTTAGGAGCATTTAAAACAAATGCCGACGGCGCGGTTAAGTTGATATTCACCTCGTCCCGCTCATTTTATTCCATGTCTGGCAAGACAATTGAAATACCTACATTTGGTTGCAAGAAAAAAACTGTGTTTTTATTGCCCTGTCTCCGACGTGTTTCTGCTTATGGCCTCCTTAATATTCCTTGCATACTCTTTGAATAAGAAAAGGTTTTTTTACTTGGGAATAAAAACTGGATTTTTACATAAAAATGCTGCTTTTTATTAAAATATTAAAGAAAAATTTATTTTCTCTAATGTTTAATACTAATATTTTGATTTTATTTAATAGCTTTGTCTTTATAACTTAAATATCGAGACAGAAATGTCTTTACATTACTGCGATGTCTAATAAGTTGAGAAAACCTTTTCAAAACTGGATCTGATTGTATACGTGGCTGTTATTTTAAGAAAACTGTCGCTCACCGATTTTGATGGATATGTTGTAGAGCATTAAAAAATATTAGAGCCATATTTAGAAATTAAAATATTTCTTGGGTGTAAATTAAAAAATTTGACATTTTCGAAAAATTTAAATACAGTATTAAAAATACCATAAAACTTTAGTATAAACCTTTTTTTCATATACCTCATAGTTTCATAGCAAATATATTCGCTAAAAATGAAAAAAAAATTCGTTATTTTCAAGGGTTGATCCATAAATCTTGAGATAAGCAGATAAAAAAATATGGTCTATTTTTTATACTTTGCAACATATACGAAATCCATGAAAAAGAATGAGTTTGAACGGATTGTTCTAACGATTTCCTTGTTAGTCGTTGTACTACATATAATTGTTTACACAGAATCTTTTGGATAAATGCATAAACGGAATTCTAAAATAACAACATAGCATCAAATGTAGAAAAATACATATCCGAATAAAAACCTTTCAAGTAAAAACTGCTTTTTACCAGATTTTCTATTTAAAGTTTCCAGTCTTTTTCGAATAATTTTTATCTCTACCCTTGAGTAGTATTGAGTAGTATTGAATACTCCACTTTTATATCGTGTCACATTACAAAGTCAACGAAAATAATAAATTCACAGGCACTTTTACGGCAGACGTGTTGTTCCACCCCATTCATTTTTCCTGCATCAGCTTTACGTCCGAGCGAAGTCCTTACCGTCGGGCGAAAGAGAAGTAATACTCGCCGAGTTTCGTGCCGGCTTCAATCCTCGACTTAAATCCCCACCGTCGAGCGACGGCGAGCTCATCGACCATGAATCATCCTGAAATTCTCGGAGTCACGTTTCATCCTTCGGGAATTGCGAAAGAAAGAAAGAGGAGTCTCGCGAGTCCGGCAATTTTCCCAGGAAGTTCGCGATATCTCGTAAGATCGGCCGCGGTTTATTTAGGATCGCATTGAACGTTATTTTTGCAAGTGACCCGCGTTTTTCCCACGAAAAAGAACGAGGACGGAAAAATCGAACAAGCTTATCCGCGTAGAAGTTGGATAGAACGATACCCGGCTTGGCGTCGACAAAACGCCTCCGCGACGAGTCGGCGTCGTACTAAAACCGTGGCGATTCGTCGCCGCGGTTCTTTTTTTCTTCCCCGTCGTGAGAACGGAAACGTTAGTGTTGGGTGATGTGCCGTCTTTCACCCTCGAGTCTCGTTTCACGATCCCATCCCTCCGGGATGGAAACGATCGTGGTACGTGAAGTTTGCTAGCGCTTCCTTTTTCCATCCTTTTGTAGACGTTGACGTCGACGTCGTCGTCGGTTATTATTCATTTTTACCGTCGACCATCCCTTCGTCCCGATGAACGTCCATCCGGATCGTCTGTCACGATGAACGATCGATGCACGTGATGCTTTTTCACGTCGCCTATGCGGCGGTCGCTTGCGGGAATGCACATTGCACGCGTGAGAACTAAACGCCGACGATGTAATCGCTTTGCCGAGTCTTACGTTTTATAGCGCGAGTTTCTATCCTGTACACTCGTCAACTTCCCGTTCCGCGGATATGAGACGCGTGCAAGCGATTACTAAATATCTAGCCGCTAGTCGTAGTTGTTTGGATCAAATTAACATGAAACTTTACTTTTGCAACATTAATTACAGTTGCAGAGTCCCGTTGTCGTTTACATTGTATTGAAATATTCACATATATTTGTAAATGTAAACAAAGTAAATTAGAAAGTTTCATTTAGTTGATACGAGTAGTTAAATCGGAAGTTTGGAAGCTCCCAAAATGTACGTTCGAGCTATTTCAGACGAATCAATGAATTTGTTAAAGTACGACGTGGTTACGTTTTCTATTTGAATCTGAATAAGAGAAATGCCTGGAATAATAATTCAACGGCTAAATTGATTAAGTCGTGATAATCCTCTCCCCCTTCACTCAAAAAAGAGATTGTTTAATAAAAGTAATATTTTGTAAAGTGTCTAAGTAATTTAATCGTACTAAATCGATTAAATCGCGATAGTTTCCAAAAAAGGT
>Ga0157364_1008671_pt1 | contig 10540 bp, 4 predicted proteins | sample AttsexASBM2_FD_111476 | JGI IMG/M metagenome (GOLD analysis project Ga0157364, IMG submission 111476) | Fungus gardens microbial communities from leaf cutter ant in Ribeirão Preto, State of São Paulo, Brazil - Atta sexdens ASBM2 | ecosystem: Host-associated > Fungi > Mycelium > Unclassified ... | reverse complement strand
TATGACCTAATATTGAATATATGATCTCAATGTTTGTAAGTAATTACATGGTGAACTCAATAGATAACAGTAATAAGTCTGCAAATTGTCTATCTTGATTGTATTATTGTTCAGTTTATTGTTTATTTTATTATTTTCGATAAAGCAAAATACAGAACGTAATACTTCGTAGATAAGTAATTGCTTTCTATATATAACTACTTACTAATGTCTGTTTCTACCGATGCAGTATTAGTAATTTTAATCTCGATTCAACTAACTCTTTATCTTTTTCTAGTTCTAAGAATAAAGACAACAATAAATCAACATCGGTAGATGTCTATCAACACTAATTTGTATTCATACAAAAAAAGTCTTGTTCATATTTAAACTATCCACGTATAATAATTTTCTACAATTTAAAATGTAATCATATCATATCATATCGTATTCACTTAATATAATTCAATATAACAATTCAATATAATAATTATAATAATTCAATGTAACTGCAATGTAAAACATCCTTAAGCAACTATTTAATTCGGTATTTCTTATACAAATAATCCGAACTATATTTAAAAAAATATTCAACTTGTACAGTTTTATAACTTTGTTATAACTTTGTTATAAAACTTATGTATTTCATCATTAAATCTTAGATGTTATCTTCACATAAAATTATGAAAACTCACATCCCTATAGGCGAGACCACTCCCGAGATTACTATAATTAATTTATTCACCTGGGCGTTCACGTACCTTGGCGGGCAACATGTCGCCGTTTCCAATAGAACACAACACGTACTAAACGCGAAGGCAAAACTAGAATACAAAGGCAAAGATTGAATTATATACACGTTGCGTGGCGTGCCGCGTGCGCTAATGTTGGCCAATCATTGGCGTTTCCTTTCGATCGCGCCCGCTTTATTCTTCTGTCTACAGGATTTTATCGAACTACGAGGATATCTGTGGGGTCCGCCTTGGGGCACCTTAACCTTGAGGCACCGCAACCACCTCTCACATGTGACGTACTGACTTCTCCTGTGCACCAAGGACCATGTTTCTCGTGAGTATCTTCTTATCATTGTGTGCTGTCGCGGTTTTAACAATACTGATGATGCATGTCCTTGTTGAATGACAAATGACAACGATGTCCTTTTAGATTGAATTAATAAATAGGAAGGACATAAAAATTACTAATGATGATAACGCGCTACAAGTATTGCTCGTAAAAATCGTCAACAAAATCTTTCGCCGAAGATCGATGATAGAAGGTGGCAAAATTATTAAATTGTTAATATAATGAATAAGATTGAAAAGATTGAAAGAAAAATTGATATTACTTCAAAATCATAAAAATATGTGAATTAATTAAATTGGTTACTTAGACGCATTGTGACTTTGGTATTACGCGTAATTGTTCTAAGTTTCCCACGTTAATAGATTGCTGCAAGATAAAAGCGTTATAGTGGATAACAATTATTAATATGTCGCTTATTAAGCTGCGCGAAAAGATTATCGCACTCATACGAAAAATAGATCAAGGGTATCCGCTCTTGAAGACAGTTAATGATATTACGTAACAAGATTAATAATCTAGCAGACTCACGAATCGCTGCGATTGTTATGATGATAAATATTGCTGACAAGTATTGCAGTTACAAAAGAGAAAGCGGTAAAAAAATATTAATTTAATGAAAATTATGCTTAATCATCCAATAACTATTGTAATTATGAAAGAAATAATTGAAAGAATAATAAAAAAAACTCAATTAAAGGAGTCTTTAACGAGAGAAAACTGTTTTGTTGAATGAGTTCTTAAAGTACCATTAAAAGATTCAATAAAGTAAATATAAAGTAAATTAGCATATCTTTATAGCATATCTTTATAATTAAAATTAATATTTTATATATCGAATATTTTATATATCGAATAAAATCGATATAAAATTATCATAGAAAAGGTTCTTTCTTTCTCTACATTCTTTCTATTTTGTCTCGTGTAAAATATTGCATATTATGATTAAACTTACTTTAATAAAATTTGACTTTTATTGGTTATTTTTATCTCTGATCTTATAAAAACGAAATATTGTAACAACGTCACATTATAATAAATTTATATCATTTATATCTGTAATATGATTATAAATGATATATTTCTCTAAGAAAGATTTTAACTGAGATCAGCATAAAATTCGCGAAAGCGGTCGAATTATATTATATTATCGGTTAGAAAAATTAAAAATTAAAAAGATAGCGATTACTGCTGACGTATTGTAAATTTGTGAACAAGTAAGAAATTTTAACTTTCAATAAGGCTTCTTTTTGTTGTCACAAACAGGAGATATAATTTCTCTGGTGATTCGCATCATGATACAAATAGTAAGTCGCGCAACAGTTGCGCCGATGAAAAGAATGGATATAGTTTCGAATAGGGCATTATGCAATCCTTCTGTAACATTTATTTAACAAAAATATTCTAGACTATATACAATAACGTAATTAGAGGTCGGAAAAAATTATTGCAACACTCTTGATTGAATCGCGTCTAATCATCCGCATCTAAATGCGCTTTCTCTAAAACAAAAATTAATTAACTAAAAAATGCTATGATAACTATTGCAAACATTAAAAATATCGTGAGTATTGAAATAAACTCAAGTGCAAGTGTTTGAAGTTATTATCTTTGCGTCATCCAAATAAAATACAAAAGTCATAATAATATCATAAGGATAACATTATAACTTTATTTGTCATTTATAAGTTTATTTATAAGTAACAAATGATGTCAATCCTATGATATCATCACTAACTTAATTATGACTCTGTATTTTACTTGGATACGTTCGCTTTTATGAACATTTCAAGGTGCCTTCTTAAGATTTCTATCTACTATTGTCTCAAATTATGACATCAAATTATGACAGAAGCGAAAAAACACACCAAAATTCTTGTTAATTATATTTGAATAGAAATATTTTTCAATAAAACATTTATGATTTGCAATCAATAAAACAGATCTGTAAAATATATCGAAAACTATCTTCTTGTTTCGAGGAGAAATTAAGTCATATTTATTTCTATATTATTAAGAGTTTGTCATAGATGTAAAAATAACGCATTTCATTTTTAATTATACATATATCTGAAAATTTCTTTCCAGATATATGATTATTCATTAATTAACGAAATAAAAGGAGAAATTTCGATATTTTACAAGTGAGTTCGATTATAAATGTTATTTTATTAAAAATAAAATTTCTATATTAAATAATATTTCTATATTAATATTTCTATATTAATATATTTTGCAAAAATTTTTGTTGTACATTTTCTTATTCTTGACGTCACAATTTGAGATAGTAATTCTGAGTAAATAAGAGACATAATCAGCAGACATAAATCAATTTTTTTGTGTAATATCCTTATGACAACTTTCAATTTTTTATGAATAAATTTTATAAATTATGTGATGTGGAATTTACTTATACATTATTATTAATTACGAAATAAAAAGAAAATTAAAATAAATTTAAAGATTCAAATTAAATTTTTTATAATTATCTAAAAACGGTTTTAAAATTAATTTCGCATATCAATTTACGTAGAAATAAGAAATGTTTTAATTAAACGTAAAATAGAGTTGGCTCTAATTATTTACGCTCTACGTAATAATACATTCTGCGTTCCGGATCCTTTATAAACTTGGCTTGTAATATCGATTTCTGTTTTTGTCCTTTATCTTCTTTTTCTTCTTTGTCGTCATTTTGAGCTTTCCAGTTTTCAGTTATCCTATTCGATTCACTCTTAGTTTTTTCATTGGTTCGATTTCTTTCGTGATTTGGTTGAATGTTCTGCATTAGATTGTATATTGGGTAGATCTGAAATCACAAACTTTCATGAATAAACCATGAATGAGTCATACTGAGCGCATAATTATATCAATATATTTTCCTACAGTTAGTTTTAATTTAAGTCATTACATACTTAATTTATAGGAACATTATAATTTATAATATTACTTCATGCAAAACATCTTTGGCGAGTGATGATTACATTAAATATTTTTACATTATATCTGAATAACTTGATTTAACGTTTTCATTTTAAATTAAAATTTCTAAAGGTTTAATATACTTTACATTGTAATGCTATTCCCGCTGAGTTATTCTTCTTAATTTTAAATGTATTATATATACAAAACCAGTTTTGCTGTGAAATATCTAAAGTTTAGTTAAATTCAGATCCAAAAATAATTTTGTTGACCTATATCAAAATTATGTACGTTTAAAATAATTTTATTTTTCTTACGTTATTAATCTGTATGCTTCTTATAATATGTTTTATTCTAATTTCAAATTTGTTTGCTAAATTTATGAGAAAAACAGGATTTTTTAGTAACATTTAAAAATCCTTTGCTTATCCCTTTCTTTTAGATATAAATAAATGATTCATAGAGAATAATTATTAAATTTAACATTCACTCATTATAAAAGACACATAAAGAATAAATTATTTTAATTAAGATAAAAATATTATTGAATAAATTGTTATTAGCAAAATGTAGAAGTTTTTGGAAAGAGATATGTCAGTTATAAAAAATTAGAGCTCGTAAAATAAATTCTGACCTCATTTTCAGAATCAACATACAAAATACAGTCTAAATTATTTAATTAATAAAATTATTATCGATTTCAAATCTATCTAAATTTTTAAGTACTTCAGCAAAATCATTTTTTCTATTATAAGGATATTTTGTCCGAGTGAACAAAAGAGAAAATGAAATTCATGCCTTAATAATCATAATTCTTTGAAATCCAAGACATAGTAGACATTGCGTGTCTCGAACCATATTCGGTCAGCTGAATCGTTCTGTGCTGCGGTGACAAACTTACTTCTGATATCCCAGAGTCACCGTTGTCATTCTCGTCGTTAACAATCCCATCGTAAATCCCGAAATCATTTATCTTCTTAATTTCCTCCTTCTTCATTCCAAAATGTTTAATAGTGTTATCTTTACTTTTTTCTTGAGACTTATCTAATATCACTGATTTTTTAGTTTCATCTTCATTAGCAAACTTAACTTTATAATCGTCTTTTTTATCTTCCTTCTTATCTTTCTTATCTTCTTTTATTAATTCTTTTCTATTATCTGAATTTTCATTATTCTGTTTATTATCACTTTTTTTGCGTTTCGATTTGATTCTCAGGTTTGACCTCACCGGTGTTTTTTGAACGGATGTTACATTCGTTTTTATAGAATCGAATTCATTGTCTGTTTCTGGATAAGTGGTCTTCGTAACGATCTTTTCCTTTGAGACTCTCGATAGATGCTCGATCGTCCGTGTTTTTGGAGTCGAAGTTTCTACTTGAAAATCAGTCGTGATTGTTTCTGGCGTAGCAATTATTTTAGCACCTTCAGTCTTTTTAGAAAAATCCGATATATCTATTTTCTCTTTCTTTGAATATTTTTTTCTTTGAACGGGTGTAGAAACTGATTTTTTCTTGCCAAAATTGATACTTGCCGAAGGCGTAGCTGATGTTGTTGTCGAAGTCACAGGTTTCCTGCGCTTTTTATTGATAGACTTAGTAACAGACTCAGCAGATGCATTATCGAGAGAAATCGTAGAGTTATTCTTCAATATTCTTCGTCGACGTTTCTTCTGTTGTCCAGTCGTAGAAAGAACTTCCTTCGTTCCATTAGATAATTTACTCGGCTGGCTGCTTATTATTTCTGTCGATGATTCTGCCTCATCTGAATTACTTCTGTTTAATTTCAGATATTCCACAGGCTGTTCTTTTTTTTCTTTATTAATAATGTCCTCGCTTCTTAGTTTTCTCGAATCAAAGCGCGAATTATTCGACACATTCTTATCAACTTGAGAAAGTTTTCTTCTTGCATTCTTTCTTTTCGGCGGCTGCGTGATGTCTTCGGGCACAAGCGTTCCTCTAGAGATCCCTCTATCTGAGGGAGATGATAACTTCCGCGAATGAACGGGTTCCGTGAACGAAGGGGAATTTTCAACCTTTTCCTTCGAAGTTTTTTCTTCAGATTCATCATCTTCCAGAAGTTTTTTAATGGATCTGCTGATTTCGCGCGCGCTAGAAAAATTCGACGGTGCATTGAAACTGTATCTGCTGCTGTATTTCATAAACGGCATGTGCTCGGTGTTGGATTCTTCGTTGTCATCTACATATCTGCGCGAGATATCGCGTCTAGTATTCATATTGCGATTTTTAGAAGGAACGTTATACTTATCCCAAGGATAAATATGTCTTTCCCAAGGAAAAATTGATCTTTCCAGTTTCGTGGATGCTTCCTCGTCCTCATCATCGAAAAACCGCGCCCTGGCTAGTTTCTGTTTTTTTCGTTCCTTCGCTAATCTATCTCTTCTTTCCCAAGGATATTCGTATCTGTCGGCATTGTGCAGCCATTTGTATTTTTCTTCTTTAATTTTTTTGTCAACGTGCCAAGGAAACACGTAATCTTCGCTTTCCTCCTCTGTCTCCTCTTCAGGATCGTTCTCCTCGCTTTCTTTGTTAATTTTTGACTTGTACCTCGAAAATGGAAAAGGTTTATAGGTCGTCTTCTCGGAGAGTTCATCGTCCTTATTGCTTTTGATTAATGGTTTCCTTGTATATGTAAAGAATGTTTGGTCCTTATTCGAACCTTCCTCTTCCTTTGACGAAAATTCCTCGTAATCCTCATCTTCTCCAAATAATTCCGTTTTCATCGGCGTTTCGACTTGTTCCTCAATTTTCTCGGAAGACTCATTATCATCATTTGCCACATTTCCAGGATAATCAGTCTCTTCTTCCTGCTTTTCTTCGCTGTCCTCAGATTCATAATTCGTGTTTGCACTATACTTACTTGATGGTGTTGTCGCTTCCTCGGGAAATATTTCCGTGTATCCTGGTGGATCAGACTCCAAGTACTCTCGCAAATCTGAGACTTCTTTCGAACTGTGAGGATCCGTTGTGATCGTGGAAATATCCTCATCGATATTCTCGCGAACTTGATATGTGTTAGTCGTACTTTGCTCCTCGTCTTCCCTGAAGAAATTTTCTTCAGATTCCATGTTGATATTCTTAACCTTTCCTGATTCTGGATATTCATCTTTCTTACGATAGATCTTTTGCACAGCGGATTCTTCTGCGTAATAAGCTTCGGTTGTGCTACTTTCTTTATCTTCTATTAATGATGTTGCACTGTCGATCGTTGAAGTGTTCTCTGTTGAATTGATTATCGCATAATTGTTTTGTTGATCACTGAATAGCTTCTTCTTCCTTTCGACACGATTATATCGAGGTTCCTTTCGCCTGCCGTCTTCATCCACTATCTTCGAACTCGTAGTAAACTTTCCGAATCTTCTCGTGTCCCACTTGGGCTTTGAAAACCTAATCCGATCTTTGATTGTGTAAACGGTTTTCTGAGGTTCGCTTCTAAGATCACTGCTAGTGGAATTTCTTCGTTTCTTCTTATCATCAATCTTCAGAGTTGTAAATAAACTTTGATCCAGCGTACTAATTGGCCTACTCTCCTCAATCTCCAAGTCCAATGGTACGGATGTCGCGTTTGTTTTGCTTACCGTTTCTTCTATCAATTTTACAGATGTATTATTTCCAACATCATTGACTTCTATAGATCCATTAACTGTAGTATTTTTATTCTTGTTAATGATATTATTAGAGAAATTCTTCGCCTTTATTGTAACCTTTTTATTTTCATTAATTATACTTTCAGAGGAATTCTTTGCAGTATTATTTGTATCGTTTGTCGTGCTGCGCTTATTTATTTTGATGGTACGATGAGTGATGAAGGGAGGTCGAGAAAGGGTCGTAGTTCTTATTAAAGATATTCTATTTTTAGTCAGAGGTCTGTACTTTCTATAATTTTGTCGTTGAACAAAATATTTCGGAGGAGGTATCAATCCTTTAATCTCCGGCGATTTAATGTCATTTATAACGTCAATGACGTCAGAAACGTCTGGCTTCGACGTACTTTTTTCCTTCGAAGATTTCGATGTGTTGTCCGCCACTTTCAACATGTTTTCGCTGCCTGCAGTCTCTAGGATCTGCGCAGACGACGGCAAGGTCGTCATCTCATAGACTTGATAAGCGTTCTTTGAATTCCTGATATTGCCCATCACATCTTCATACACCTGATTCTGATAGGAAACAGTTTGATACAACGTTGGCGACGGCGTAGTGGTGGAGATCTTTGGTCGAGATTTCCGATTTTTCGTTCTACGCATCGTACTGGACGGCGGCCTCATGCCGCGTACAGTGTGAAAATACGCGTTCCTTCCTCTTCCGATTTGCGGATCGTGCTTGTAATTCACGCGGATTGATTCAAGGGCCTCATACGGACGGTTTCTGTTTCGCCACTGGCGACTGCTGCGCTCCGGTTTCTTCGAAACCTGAGGCACGATGTATTCATCGTTCTGCTCGGGAAGTATCATGATTTTCGAGGCAAACTTTGTAGGATTTAATTCCGATGGCGGAGTCGGTTCTTCAATTAATTTCTCGGCGAACAATGGATTGTCGAGGGGATCCTCATCAAAATATTTGGCCTTAAAGCAATCCAATTTGTTTCCGAGACCACGAAGACGCGGTAGATCTTCCTGCGGACCTCGTTTAGGATCGGGTTCCTCTTTCTCAGGTAGCACTTTTTCTAGATTAGACTCCACCTCATCGCATTGCTTATAAGCGTTTCGGGAATCGTAGAACTCCATGCCGCGCGACGTCTTCCGTGGTACTGTTCTGGGATCAACGGCGTACTTTAACGCGGACGCGCTGGGTACATTTTCATTGTTATAAAATGGGTACTTTTTCAAATCTGTGACAGCTTCCGTCGTTATAAAAGATTTTACAAGATCGTCTTCTGCGAATTCTCCGACGTAAGGGATGCTGGGAACTTCAATTTCGATCCTATTTTTTTCCGATGAAGTCTCGTTATTCTTCTCATTAAAACGAACGGTGATCTCTTTATCGATAACGTTACCACTAATTTTAGGTGACTCGTTCAACAGTTGTTCAAAATCTTTTTCGTTTGCTTCGTTCTTCAAGTTTCTTGTCACATATGTTTTATTTCCAACACCTGTTCTTTTCTTTGCCAATTCTATAACATTCGTATCATTCATTTGTTCATTTTGTTTTGCCGATTGGATCAAAATTGGTTGAGCGACAATATTATTTTTGTTGCTGGATGTTCCGCTCTGGTCTCCTCTTAATTTCGCAAAGAATGTTAATTTCATAGCATCTGGAACAGTGATCGGTGCATGAATTGCTTTCAGACTCGACTTTCTTTTTGATCTATCGATTACCCTATCAAATGAACTTTTATCTTGCTGTGACGATTTATTATTGTAGTCATTGGTCACACCATTATTTGCTGCTGCTTTCACATTAACGTCCGCACCGTCACGAAATTCACCTTCGTTGGATCTTTTTCTTCGCGTTCTCCAGCTTGCTTCGGAACTCAAAGGGAAAAATTTAAATGCGTTATCACGCTGTTGTGGTTTGCTGGGATAAAAATGATGGTTGTCGTTCTGCTTATTGCTACGGTAATTGGCGTAAGCATTTGCGAACGGCAGCGGTAGCGGTGGCAATAATTTTGTGGTCGGAAGTAAATTTTTGCGATAGATTGCAGGTAGCAATTGAATGTGAGTGAAGGGATCGAAACGGAACGGTAATTTGATCGGTTGAGAACGCTGTTGATTTTTCAATTTCCTCCAGTTAGTCTCCCGAGACGATTTATTTTCAGTAGAGACGCTCGAATGATTTGCTGTTGAAGGATGATCCATCAAAAAGATTGAATATGCTGCTCGTTGAATTGGCGGCCTCCTCGGAGTGGAATCTTTTAGAAAGACAACCTTCTTCTCCTTCGGAAAAGACTGCGTTTCTTGTTTGTTTTTAATGTAATTTAGCGTCTTATTATACTTCGCGGTCAATTCGTCACGGATCTTCTTGTATTCGTTTTCTTCTTTGAAAGACGATAGAATTTGTTTATGGGGTGATTGACTGATGGATTTAATAGGGGATGATGTCGGAACTTGTTGTTTGGATTGAGTGACTGATTTAACGGGTTTCTTTTCACGAGACGGTTTTGCTCTCGTCAAGACCTTATATTTGAGCTTTCTACTAACAGCGATGTTACTGTTGTCGAGAATAGGACCGAGGAAAGGATTTTCATGATAATCAGCTATTCGCGCGATAGCTTCTTGGGTGAAATTGAGTGTCATAACAGCCGGGGTGCTACTGGACACTGTAGTGTCAAAAAGAGTAGTCGAAGATGAATATTCTACACCTTTAGGATTTAATGATGGCATATTGGTAAATGTCTCAATTGTGGACGTGGTTATCACATTGTTGATGTAATCAGTATCGTCTCTTTGTTCGAGCAGATGACGACCGTGTGTTTGAACGGAAGGCTGATCGAATCCCACATGATCGGAGAACAAATCTCGTCGAAAGCTATTCGAAAATTCTTCTTCGAGGAATGTTGAAGGCGATGTCACAGTTTCCTCTTTCGTCACTAGAAGGTATGGACCGTG
>Ga0157364_1008670_pt1 | contig 10541 bp, 6 predicted proteins | sample AttsexASBM2_FD_111476 | JGI IMG/M metagenome (GOLD analysis project Ga0157364, IMG submission 111476) | Fungus gardens microbial communities from leaf cutter ant in Ribeirão Preto, State of São Paulo, Brazil - Atta sexdens ASBM2 | ecosystem: Host-associated > Fungi > Mycelium > Unclassified ... | reverse complement strand
CATGTGTCTATATGTGTATATCTCGAAAAGTATATCAAAACAAACTAAATTGCATTTTAAAGCTAAAATTCATATTTTCATATGGCATTAATAAAATTTAGAAAAACACCGGTTCAACAACATCATGAAAATCTTCAAAATTTGTTTTTATCACTTTGACACTATTTTTTCAAAATTGTAATGTGATAGACAATTTTGACAACAGATTCGTATTCAGTAGATAAAAATACGATGAAATGATTATTTATACTCATATTACAAAATGATGTTTCACAAAGTAATCAACCTTTTCTTTAAATATTAGTAAAGTTTAGTATAAAACACAAAAAATAGTACACGTATAGAACACGAGCAGTTCTAAAAAGATACAAAGATATATACAATTTGAGAAGTATTGACAAATATATCTAATATAAGATCAGATAGATAGCATGATATTGGATACGTGAAGATTAATAAGATTAAGACCAGATACTTTCACGGAAACATTATTACGTCTGATCCTTGTTTCAGGAATAAGTAAAACTTTTTTTTGTCACTCTCGGAGACTCGATTTGGCGAAAGAAGAAGAAAATAAGAGAATAAATGGAACAAAGCGTAAGGTAGTATGGATATAGGTCACCCATGAAAATAAGTAGAATTCATGATTTCCGACTGTGACATTAGCGCCTTTGCATTTTCACAGTGGCGCAAGGAATGCGACTTCGCGATATTAAAAAAGAATATACAAATGGATAAGCTTTCGAGCTCTTCTTGAGATATTACGTTGCTCAAAGCTATGAATAATTTCTGTAGCCGACGACAGTGCCGGGGTCTGTTGCTTACACTTCGCGGAGCAGGTATTTTCATCACTGAAATTTTATTATATAATAATTCTCCGAAAAGTGCACGAGCGCTGTATCATCTCTCGTATTAATCGACCTATGTTCCCTATGAACTTGCAGTTCTTTTTGTAAAAGAGAATGTAAAATCGATATTCGGAATAAACTCGGTCATCTGAAATTCATTTAGAGTTGCATTCTCGTTATGTTGTTTTTCCATTTAATATAACAGCAAGACTTTTTTGATAGATCTCTTTGGTTGATCTCCTTTCAATTAAACAAAATTGTATTTAAATTTTGATTTATAATTTAATTTACTCCCTCAATTCTTTGGAGTGGAACTCTTCTAAAGAGCGAAACTTGAGCTAGTTTCAAAAAAGAGTACTGGTTCAATTTTCAATTTTTAAAAGTGAAATTTTACTCTTCAGCGTGACAATTCATTCTAAAAGTTTTAGTAATACTATAATAATATATAATAATATTTCCTTGCTGTATTATTGATCAATACTTATAGTAATTAGAGATGTTTATACCATTAGAATGTTTAGTAATAATTTCTAAAAAATATTTGTAATAAGAATTTTTTACGTGAAACTGTGAAAAATAAACTGTGTAACGAATACATATAAAATAGGAAAAGCCTTTTTATTTTTTTGAAACGAGTTTCCATCGATTACAAGTGTACCGAAAAAGTTATTTGAAACCGTGTATACATACATAGCTGCTTAAAGCCCATTTATTTCCGCACGATTCAATTTCGCCACCTCTTCGAATTCTTCTTCCCATGAATACGACAGTTCCGCATTTCACAACGCTCATCGATTTCGCGGAGAAAAGATCGAGTTTATAAACTGTTCATGACCAATAACCTCGACTTGTACACGAACTTCTGCATTTTGAAGTGGCGCATCGAGAATCGAGGTCTATTACCGATTGTCTCGTCTAAATAGCGTTTACACCGAAATCACGATAGTTCCTTTGCAAACGACTTTTGAATTGTCAAACTCTTTGACAAAGTAAACATAATAAAAACTAAAGTTCTCATCTCACGCTGATCTTTTCAATTTAATGGCTTATAATTATGTAAATTCATTTATGTCAAAGATGTTTAAAGTAGAATCCTTTAAATGTATTCCTTCATTTTTTATTGGTATTTATTATTATTCTCTTTCCTTTCTTATTTATATTTCTTTCATTTATAAGTTGGTAAAATGTAATTGATTTAATTAAGTACGTTTTAATTATTTAAAGAAAATATAGGTACATTATGAAGATTCAAAAATATTTAATACTTTTCACGATAATTATAATCTTTTTTTAAACATGTGAAGAGAAAAATACAGTGTAATTATATGAAACATTTAGAATGCATGAATAGTTCGCTTAATAATTAGAGCAGGAAGCAAAGCTACTGCATTATTTATCATCACTTTAGTCTTCTTTTTGATCCACGTTTCACTCGATTTCTTATTCGTCTTATCTTCAAAGAATCCAGAGCGACATTCAAATCTTTACATTCCAATAAGCCTTTCAATACTTTTTGAATAAATAATTGAACAATCAGAGAGAGAAATTTACGATCTATCAAACAGTTCTAAATATGTAAATTAACTTCTGAATATTGATTCTCTCATTTTAAAAGAAATATAAAGAAGTGATAAATAAATTACACTTAAAAAGAATAAATGCTATTTTAATGTATGAACAATTTTTTATTGATTTTATAATAGATAAAAAAAGAATATATAATAGATAAAAAAAGGATTTTTTTTTATTATAGTGAGAAAAGCGATTTATAAACTCTATATTTCCACAATTATTCTCCAATTATAAATCAATTATATCTATTTCAAATCAATATCTAACTTTTGTGTTTTTGAAGTCTCCATGCTTTTCTTAACAGGATAATTTATTTAAGGAAGAGACATATTAAGGAGACGTGCTAAATCTCGTAAGCACCTTTGGCGAAGTGGCATGTGAACAGCGATAACAACAAAAAGCGAGCGAAATGGCGCGATATCGAAGCTGAATCTGTGGTAACGAAGCACTATAACGGGTAGATCGATATGCAGAGCGAGCCCTTTCATTTATCCGATGTGTTTCGTCGCACTCTGCATGCGACTCTAGCGAAAAGTTTCCAGTGAGCGTGCAGCTCAATAGGACGCGTAACGCGGTCGCATATTTTGCAGCAGCAAAATCGTTCCTCTGAGATCAAAACTGCGCGACAGCGTCGTTTTCCTAGAAGAATGAGAATATGGGTCGCAACGCACATAGGTCGAAAGAAGTGGCAATAAAATCCGCGAGAAAACGCGAAAGCGGTTACATTTATTTTTCACCAAATGCTACTACGAAACAGCCTCTTGAATCCGCTTTTTGTGATGCAGATCCTTGTCAATTTTCCCAATCATTAAATTATGTTCGATTCCAAATAGAAGCGAAAACGTGTTACTGGAATAGAGATTTCTTGATAAATCGGTCGAGATTCGCATCTCACTGCGGATTCATCATTATATAGGTCATGCTTTGTAATGTCGACGTGTTCATGGCACATCGCTTAAAGGGGTTTAAATCTGACATTGTCGACAGCATTGACCACTCAACAATTCCAGTGCTTCATGTAATATCACTACGAGTGATTTCCTCGTATCCGCATTATTATTGGCATTACGTGCCAATGAAAATTATTGTTTCTGCTTTGTCACAAAGCAATCAGAGAAAGATCCGGCTAACGCGGTAATTTGTCACAAGCGATGTGTTTTCAGCTAAGCTTATGTTGATAGAAAAATCTATTTATAAAACGGTGTAAGAAATCTACTCTTGGTTATTGATTAGAGAGAGGGGGAGAGAGAGGGACAGAGAGAGAGAGAGAGACTCTAAAATTAATCGTCCTTGTGCAGTCGATTTTAATGGTGAGAATCCTGTCGCGGGCGGACGAAATTGCGATGGGAAAGCGAAAACGAATGACTCTAAGTACATGGGTGGAAAGAGATGCTTCAAGTGTTATGCAGTGAAAAAAAATTTTCATGTGGTGGAAATTCCCTTTTCTCGATAACGACGAGAATTCGTTGTTTCTCGTATCTTCTGATGCAAAATGTGTATAGGACATTGTTGATTGATATTAACAATCGATTTAATTGCTTTCCGAGTATAATTACATGCTAATTAACAAGATGTTTCAAGTTATTATCGCAAATTGAAATAAAATTCTTTTTAACTATTATTCGTTCCTTTCGTATACTAGAACTTAAATATTAAATGCTAAAGAAATAAATTTTCTAAAATGAAGCTATATTTTTAATTAACTTTTATATAAAATAGGATTAAGATACCATAAAAATTTATTTTACACATAAAATAAACAATACTGTCCAAAATATCGCAAAAGTATAATCGGAAAAAAAAATTTTAAATACTTTATTAAGAGTTTTTTTTCAAATTTTTTATATAAAATATAAAATAATATTTTTTTCATATCTCTCAAATACATATATTTCAATTAAATATTTGAAGTACCAAAATTTTACAAAAAATTTTATAATTAGAAGACAGAAAAATATTTATATAAATTAGTAATTAAGATAACATTATATGACTTATATATATAAGAATTAGTATAAGAAAATGGATATAATATGTGTCTATTTGTCATTTTACAAAATTATATAAACATATTTATATAAAAATTAATATTTGTCAATTTTTATTAGGATAACTCCGATATATACGCCGCACCTACTTAACAACTTAATTTATTAACTATGTTTATTATTTATTATGTTTAAAGTAAAAACTATATCAGTAACTACATCAGTAAAAACTGTCTACTATTATGAAAAAAATATTGGAAATATTTATATTTCATATTAAAAAATGAACTTTTTAAATCCTTGTATTTTTGCTGTATATTTTTGCTGTATATTCCATAGGGATGAGATATATGTACGGCTCATGAAAAATTTTTAAATAATGCATATAAATAAGTCGTAAAATGACACAATAACTTATAATGAAATACGTTTATAAAGTTTTATTAAGAAATAAGAAAATGATAAATATGTATATGAAGTAATAAATAATAATTACAATCTTCCCACATGTATTACAAGTGTTATGACATGAGGTACATATTTCATGTAATGCGTTTATTGCATTTAGTGCACTGAATTTAATCTGCCCATTCTGTATACAATACTTTAGGCATAAATCCCGCCCGCTAAAAATGCCGTATATTCAATATACCAAACAGGTGAGATATACGGCAGACAAAGAATGAAAGAGCAAAGTACTTGTATTTTGTTATACAACATGCTTTACTATTTCTCTGCACTCATGTATTACGAAATAACCACAAGTCTAATGCACGTCCTACAGTAATCATTTTATATAGATTATAATTTATGATGGCGCTACTCAACACTCACAGTGATCGATTCAGCTCACAATAATTTCATTGGTATTAACAGTAAGGAACTGAAATAACACAATACTAATATAACATAAAGGCATGTAATAAAGTAATTGCGAGAAAATTACCCTCACTTCTTCTATTTTTTTTTGACTTCTGCGGCGTAAATCCTAGCACGGCATATTTGAGCTATTCTATGTAATGCTGAAAAATTTAGCTAGAGTTAGCCTTAGAAATTTATTTATCAATTTTGATAAAGGAACGCTTGATTTTATTTGCATATAAAAATCGTTCAAGAAAATAAATGATTAAAACTACAATGATGGGCCCGAGAAGACAAACTGGTGACATGTGGAAAGCAATTTCGGGTCAAGGTTCGTACAGTCAACTATATTGAGATACATGGACAACGAATCGAGAGATTGCAAAGGCGAAAGTTTTGCGCGATACGTTTACAACCATGCAACGGATGCTGCAACAATGTTCTAGCATAGTTGATGCATCTGCAGGCTTTCTTTCTCTTACCAAGTATATACCGATAAAGTACGACTTTCGATTGCTGTCACAATTATTTAACGTATACCAGAGTAATTTATTAATTTCCTATAAGATAATTCCGATATTTCTCATTTGTATTAAGATATAAGGTATTAAGATATAAGCAGTATCGATTGAAATAAAAACAAGAGCAAAACAATTGTGTTTGAATGCATTATTCTATTGAGCTATATTATTACCGATCTATAATCGAACTTTATTATCGAGAAACGTAATTATCAATAATGATTAACGTTATATTTACCTATAACATTTTTATTGAAAATCTTTTCAGTCCAAAAAAAATGCTTACCATTCAAAGATAAAAGATTCAATTTGATCTGTTAATACCAACGTATATATGTAAAGTAAATATTCTATAAATTTTCCAGAGCTCATTAATTTGTTAGACTCTTCAGATCTGGACAAAAACTTATCAATATCTACTAAAGCGAAGAATAAAGGTCCGAGCACAGATCTTTTCATAACACGTAATGCATAAAACATATTGTAAGAAAATCGACTAATAAAATAACAGAGAGTCTTTTGTTTCATGAAAAGGAAAGATTGGTCGATTTTCTTATATTTTATGCATTATACATTGTGCTCCGGCTTTAATAATTAATATTATCGATATATTATTATATTAATCTCACATACTCAAAAAGTAGACTAACAAAAAACAATTTACAAATTTACATTTACATTTTCTCGCGGGACATTTATATTTTATTTCGTATCTTTGTTTCTTTTTTCTTTGTAGCAGGGAGAGATCGTGGGTTGCTTTTCCTCTGAGCATTTGTGTATCGCTTATTCCAGACATGAAATGTCGATTCTTTCCGAAACAATCGTCCACCTGCATAACACCTGTCGTAGATTTTATCGACCTACTGGCGGACGATAACACGCGAAAATGGGAAATGCCAGAGAGATCGCTCATGCTGTTCGTCCTCTCTCTTTACCTCTTCTCTCTCCCTACTTCTCTTCTGCATGAAAACGTCGCGCGATAACTCGTACGATGTTGTCATTCAAGAGGAAATGGAGTTCCAAGATTTATTCGTGATATCCCAGCGGGTCGATAAGCTTTATTATTTGTGCGCGCCGTAGCGAGATCAGCGGTGGAGTATGATAAACATTTTCGTCATCGTGCTCAAAGCAGATTACTTCCGTGATATTTCTCGGTCGGGCTGCACCCTCGAGATTCAATCGCGCGATCAAAGGCGTTCCACCTATCAAAGACACGCGGATCACGCATTGTCATAAAGCAGATTCGACGCGTTTATTTGGTTTTACTGGGACTTCAAAATAAAATGATGTGCATTATTCTCGAGTCGTTTTCAAATTGACTCGTTTTCAGCTGCAGTATTGGCCCATTGAATATAGGAATTGAATTGAAATAGTGCAATAAAGGTTTATACATGGTTTTAAAATCCGTTTTAGTTGATTTATAAATCGCTAGAATTCAGGATAAAATTCTATTTACAGTTTTCTAGTGATGTGTAATATAAAAAAAACATTTAACGGCTCAGAATACACACGTATAAAATTGTATATCAAAACACTCAGCATATAAAATTACTATCGGAATTTTATCCTGAAATCCGATGCGAATTATAGAGCATTTGTAACGGAGTTTATTTTCAGAAGCAAAAAAGAATTTGTAAAAATATAAAGTGTTGTTGAAAACATTGCAGCTATTTTATAGTTCCAAAAGAGAAATTTAAAACTATGTATCATGTCAAAATAATCTATATTCCAAAAGTAAATACATGTAAAAATTTTACTTTTTTGATCCATGTCTGTTCAATAAAATGAGATTATATGTAATTCCATATAATTATGAAGTAAAATGATTTATGCTGAAATCCTACATTACATTAAATATAATAAAATTAAATACTATACTTTATAGCTGACCGGTAATGAACGGGAATTAAAAAGAGCCAAATGTTACGTGTTGATTATATTACGCTCGGCGTAGCATTTCACGTACGTCACTCTTTATTAATCTTTTTACGTTCTCTTTGCATTTTATTCGCGCAATATAGTGTATAACGTTAACGCCAAAACGAAAGCAAACTCGGGAGGGCAGAGAAAGCTCGTTTAAACGGGCTACAAATCTTACGCTTTTATGAACTTCAGACCTATTTTAGCGATGGAAAATGTCAGAAAAATCGAATCCTTTATCACGTTAACCCCTTTGCACTGAACAACAAGAAAATTTTCGAGCTAGATTTTTGTTATACTACTTATGTAAAATCTGTCATTCGCATATGCGTTAAGATATGTATTTTATATTGACGGATAAATGCAAATCATACATTTCGATAATATTTACATTAAGCATAGCTTCTATCGAAATTATCAGAGCATATTTTAATATTTGTTGTTATCTTTCTAAATCTCGTGGAGTGAAATCAAAGAGACTGAAAATTTAGCCTGTCTTGAAACAAGAGTGAAAATACAGCCATTCCTGTTTAAGAGTAGCAGACACTCTTTTTAGAATGATAATTACTCTTTTGAAACGAGATTCGTTTCAAAGGAGTAAAATTTCAATTATTTTTTGGAGTGTAATACCAGAGTAGATGAAACCTCATTCCAAAAAAGGATTGAGATTTCACTTCTTCTAGGAGTAAATCTCATTCCAAAAGAGTAAATCTCACTTTAAAAAGAGTGAAAATCTGTCATTCTTAAACAAGAGTGGCCATATTTTCATTCTCTTTTCAGACAGACTGAATTTTCAGTCTCTCTCTTCGAGTGAGATTTCACTCTACGAGATTTGGAGAGTCATCTGCTGCTTTATATTTAACGAAAAGCCCAAATTTACATATACAAAAAAACTCTTTTTTCACTCGTGTATAAATCTCTCTATGAAATTAAACGATAGAAAATCAAATAGTAAGCGTAAATTAAGGTGAGCGAATACACACACACACACACACACACACACACACACACACATAAAAATATAAAACATGTATATAATATATATATATATAATAAAGTTGTAACTAGGACATGAATAAATCTCGCGATTGCTCACTGAGGACGTCTTAAAATATGCTTTTGTCGCTCGGTGAGAATCCTCGAAATAATACTATCACAGCCATAACGAGGATCCTTAAATAATATGTAAATGTTGATAAATTTTCAAGTTATCGTTCTCAATTTGGACCGTACAAAACGAAAGGGTTTGCGCACTCGATGGCTATTCTGAGCGTTTCTGTAAGCCAGTCATGCAATTAAAATCCGTTCATCCGGCAAAAATGTCGAGAAGGGTTAATGAGCGCGCGCGTATCTCGAGCGAGTGTTCCCGTGCGACGACGAGCGTTAACTTTAACCGCACGCGATTACCCCCCGGTGTTTATTCCGCAAGGCACGCGCAAGAAGAGGTCGTCCTTCTCTCCGGGAACGAGCGAGAGAAAAGAGCTTTCCGCGTAGCATTGGGCCGAACCGAACTGTTCGAGCGCGAACGGAAGTGGTTATCGATGCGCACCGGAAGCTCGCCGTTGCGTCCGTGTTGTTGTCATAAAAGAGAGCCCTCGGGGGCTTGGCGAGGATCGAGCGGTGACCAGTGGCGAGAGAAAAAGATGAGGACGCGGACGAGGAAGAGCGGGAAAAACAGATCGGGCGTGAGGAAAGAAGGGGGTTGAGGAAAGTTGCCACGAGAGTGCCGGGGGAGTTAAAAGGGTGGCCGTCACGGAGGATGGCCGAGGGCAACGGAGGGCGGAAGATAAAAGGATAGGAAGAAGAGGCGACCGACGGACCAGTCCCGACGAGGGTGGGATGCATACGGTAGATCGCGAGAGGGGTTAGCAGTGTGGCACCGACGCCGACGTCGAGGTTGGGGTGGACGTACCGCAGGAGAGGGGAGCCATTATATTTGCGCAGGGCCGTCCAATAGGGCGCAGTATCGTTCCGACCGTCGTCGCGTGAACACGTCGTAGTTGTGTCTGGACTTGTGAAACGCGTGTAAAATCACCGTCGTCGCCGTCGCCGTCGCCGTCACCGTCGCCACCTCCCCCTCCCCGAACGTCCACGTCCGGTGTCCCAACGAGGGTGAGATCCACGCGAGACGCGTACTCGTCCTCTTCTATCATTCCTCCGTATCCCGCCACTTCTCTCTATCTTAATTCTTTCCCGGCTCGTATCACTCTATCCGTATCTCTTCACGTTCCGTACATTCCTCATCCCTCCCCCTCTCCCAATTGTCGCGCGTCGTCGCAACTTTTACTCGCCCGCAGTATAACAACATTGGGGAGCGCGAGAGTCCGCCTACGCACGAGGGTAGCAAGTGGAAAGTGTTGCGCTGCGACAAAAGTGAGTAGATAAAGTGGCTGCGCTCTTAATGTGAAAGGAGAAGGGACCGGAGAGGAGAAAAGTATGACGGGAGAGAATCGAAAAACTTTTCCGTCCTTTTCCCACTCTCCGTTCCGTTTGCGCATCAGTGGGACGGTCCTGGATCTTTTATCTTCTTTTTTATGTGAGTTCTGAGTGTTTTCACTTTCACGCAACGCGATACCAAACTTCTGTTCGTCAACGAGGGTAAAATCTTCAATTAATTGAGAATTGCTCCGATTAATCGCATTCCTATCTACGTGAAGGCACGCGAAAGATTTGGTAATATCAGGAGACGGAGATTTAAACGTGACATAGTGCACGTCAGCAATCTTCATGAAAATTAAGTACAAAGATTGAGAAAAAGAGAAGATAGAGAGAAGTAAAGAAAAATTGAGAAAATAAAATTTTGAGTTTTGTTGATACTGTATTCAGTATTG
>Ga0157364_1008669_pt1 | contig 10541 bp, 4 predicted proteins | sample AttsexASBM2_FD_111476 | JGI IMG/M metagenome (GOLD analysis project Ga0157364, IMG submission 111476) | Fungus gardens microbial communities from leaf cutter ant in Ribeirão Preto, State of São Paulo, Brazil - Atta sexdens ASBM2 | ecosystem: Host-associated > Fungi > Mycelium > Unclassified ... | reverse complement strand
GTATCGGAATATTTTTCTAAATATGCTTTACGTACTGTCGAGAGATTTACTAATATTTTATGAGTAGTATTGGGAAATTTACTGTCTAATTTATTAGTAAGGCGCAACAGTGTAACACAATAGGAATCAGCCGGAAGTCCTGGGGGTAAATGCAGTTAAACGAATCTGTAATGCTATAGCGCAATCGGATAGTGCCGCAACAAATGGCGCTTGCGATATAACGAATATAATCAGACTCCATGTACATTGTATCTCGTACGGGGATTAAAGTAAGCGCCTCGAACCTGATTCGGTAAAATATGCGACAAGGTAATTTTAATTCGCCATGCTCACGCGAATTTAATACTATGGAACGTGAACAATAGTGCGGGGATTCGTGGTGTGATTAATTAGATTAAATTACAGGCCTCATTGATTGATAATATCTCGAAGATAAAGATCGAACGTCGACGAATAGGTCGGTGATTGCACAGGCGCGATTTGCGTGGTCCCGATTATCTACATAAGACGCAGAACGCGGTCGCAGGTCGCAAAATTAGGAACTAATCTAACGTATTTTAATTAGATATAATAGATTGTAGGATGCAGAACGCAAAGAAATTGGATGAACTTCAACTTTCGCATCCTGCGTTCTACGTATTGTGGTCTGTGACCTATTACAATTTGAAATACGTTTCACTTGCGACCTGCAACCTGCGTTCTGTGTCTTGTGTAGATCGGACTTTAGTTGTTGAATGAAGAACAAGACGGGAATAATTCTACTATTACTTCACATATCTTTCACCTTCCTTCTCTCATGAACGTCACAAAAGCTTCCGTACGTGAAACTATTTCTGCTAGTGACAACTAAGTATTCATTTCAGTGCGCGTGAAGATATACTATCTCTTTAGCTCTCCTCAGTCTCTCGACTACTATGATCCATGGCAAAAAGTGATACTTCCGCTATAAATAATAAATTCGAAAAGTATGTACATTTGCGCATTGACGATTCACTCCTCGAAATTTGTCTCTTCGTCGGGAGTTTTCGAACACGGATGTGAAAAGTCACAGTGACACGACGACATAACACAATGGCGCAACGTGACATCCATGGAAGGAAATGAAAGTTTATGGCATTTCTTATTGCGAGTTACTCGTCTTCGGATTTTCTGCCTCGCCGCGCGGCCGAGACGTATTTCGCGCTGGTGTTTGCGTTTCATTGACAGTAATAGACTGCTCACCGAGACAGAAAGAGAAAGGAGAAGTAAAGGAGAAAAAAAGAAAAAGATAACTTGGCCAGTTACCCGAATTGTAAATCACGCATTATATTTTCCGGCTTATAATGGGCGGTACCAGAAGTCAAAATACATCGTTGGGCTTTATCATTACGAATGCCATGAGATAATATCACCCGACATCTTCTGCATTCACTTTGGTATTCATATATTCCTGTCGTAAATGACAATAGCATTCTTTGCTGCCACATATTCAGTATCCACCTGTTATTTTTATTTTTCTTAAATTAAAAAATTATTTCCTAAACAGTTTGTATGTATATGTGCATAGGAAGAAACAATATTGGAAAATTTACTGTTTAGTTTATTATTAAGGCAAATAGCGCAACAATAGAAATGAGCATTAAAATTGCTTTTCTTCTTGAGATTTATTTAATAAAAGTGATATAAAGCTCGAGATATAAAATGACGATATTAGATCTTTCACGAAAAAGACGGTTTTGCTGTAGTATCTAAAAATTTAGCTAGATATAGATTTGAAAATTTTGTTGATTTATCAAAATAATTATGTAGGACGCACAATTATAGTTGAATGTTAAAATTATTTATAATGCTTAAGATTCTTATGTAACTTAAATTATTTAATTAGTTTAACAAAATTATTTTCAGATCTGTATCTAGCTAAATTTTTTAATATTTCAGTGAGTTATTTAAATTTTTAGATGTTTCAATAAATTTCAGTATTTTATTCTTTCCTATTTGGAATTTCTTTCCTCTTTCTCGAATCGAACCAGCATGCAACTGATCAGTCGTAGGTCTACGCGCTACAAAGCTTCTTCAAGCATCCCCTCCTTTGAAAGCCATAATTAAGGCGATTGCGTAACATGGTAATCTCGCGCCGAAGGTATAAATGTTCTCGTCTAATTAAAAAAAAAAGTATCTGTCTATGTTGGCTTACTCAGTATGTAATTGATTGCGTATCATCGCATACAGTGACGCTAATCGTACGCGGTGTAACATATCGCGTGTATCGTTAAACGGATAGCACATCGATTAATAAAACAAATGTTGCAATTAATGGCTAATATTATGTGAGAGTTACTCATTGCCGTTACTCGTTAAGTGCCATACGGACGCGGACGGGACAATTAATCGCCGCTGTTTCTCAGTCGCCGTCCAGACATTTATCCGCCGCAATTTATCGCTCCGATTCCAGCGCACATGATGTGCTAAAAACAAATGAATGTTAGCATTGTGACGAAGTGAGGATTTCTTTCTTTCTAGAACGTATCCGTGATACTTGAAAATCTGATGCGCACATGCCCCTGACATTATTTGCAGATGCGACGTTCAAGAATGCGTAAATTTTACGATGTATTTTCTAGTTGATAGGCAGTAGCTCTTCGTGCTATATCCATTAATCGCATTTCGGCTAAAGAAGGGTGAATTAATCAGTTAAAAGCTTTCAATTAAGGGAATATATTGTTTTGACTGATTGTTTAACTGAAATCATTTTATGTGAAAATAACATTCTAAATTTTAATACATTTGATAGAGTTTTGGCTCTACAAAGAGATATGTTGCGAAAAAAGCAATTAACACTCAACAGTTTTATGCCATACATCATCTAATTTATCTCAGCAATTATATTAAATAGTCACATAAAGAAAAATATTTTATTTAGATAAAATTACATTTTCGGAAGTATTTAAAATGGTTTATATTAAAAAAAGTTACGTGTACAAAATCACACAAGATTATTTTTATATTTTGAACAAAATATAAAAATTTTTGTTTTCCTCGAATTATGCAACTTTGCATTTTTTCAAGTATTTTCTCAATAAGACCACGGATTGATACATAAAAATATTTGATACATTTTTAAGACTTGCGTTTATTGAGTGATCATTTCCTTATGAAAGGTATGACAAAAACTATATTTTAAGTCAGGCATGCATTCGCATCGCGTTTAAAAATCGCCCACGATTGGCGTTCACGTCCTGTTTTCGTAACGCATAAGCCATGTTTCCTCTCGTTATAACTCACGCACACAAATTTATGAGCCCTCTTTCTCTCTGTGCTTGTCTCTCTCTTTTCTCTGTATCTCTCCTTCTTCATCCTGCTCGACACCGCGGCGATATACTTTAATGCGAGCCGCCAAGTTCAAACCGTTTCGAGCCCCTCCACGATGTAATCACGTAATTACGCGCATTAAAAGGAGCCTTCTCGTAGGTACCAATTTAATTTCCGAATTTCCAGCGGCGAATTACCTCTACCGCCGCTGGAGTCCGACGGTGGACCGGGGTCGAATGAGCAGGGAACGAGCCGACGCGACGCGACGCGATGCGACGCGACGCGCCGCGCCGCGCCGTCGCAATTCAAGACCATTAGCGAAATTACTTCGTGTGGAACGCGCTCGGGACAGCCCATACGACTTTTTTCCTCTCCGATGAGGCGAAAAACGGTACAAAACTCGTGGATCTCCAGTCCGAGGGACTGAAACGGTCCTTACAGACGTCGTCCTCGTCGTGCTTTACAGTCGTATATCCGGAGATAAACCTGATCGGACGGCTAATTTTCAGATTTGTACATTCTTTCGATTAGCGTCCGATTCCATTAACAGTAATTAATATGAAAGCAACTGCAATGTATTTTTGAAGATTAAGTATATGGAGAAATGTTATAGTATAATACGTGATAAATTACATAGAAAATATATTTTTGTTTGCAACATTTTTTTGTTGTAAAGCGCGGGAATACCTAAGTATATTATAACAATTCTTATCAAAATTATTCTATTTTTTCATTAGTAAAGTTATAATAGTTGTATCCTTTTTTTTTCTTTACAATATATAACAATGCTTACATTTTAATCAGATAATATTTTTATGTTTGCAAACTTTTTGATACATTGATATTGTAATTTTTATTATACAGAAACATAATAAATGTTAACATAATAAAACGTACAACTTGTAAAAATTACTACACTATAGGTTGTAAAGTTTCTTATTTTAGTGGAATGATTTTAAGTTATATATTAAAATATTCGAATGATTGCAATAATCCTTTTATTATATATAAAATATTTTCAAAAATATCTTTAAAATATTTTTATAAAATATTATATCTTTAAACTTAATATATTATAATATATGTTAGTATATTTTAGGATAACTGCAGACATATATTGTGACCTTTATTGTAATATCTTCTCCATGTATCTGATCACTATTGTTCAATTGGAATAATCTTAACGGTGAGAGCAAAATATATTCGTACAAGGAAATTTTTTATAAAAAAAAGTCTTATTTGTAGAAAATAAACATTAATTAGTAATTTTGTACAATGAATATATTCTGTTCTAATATACACAAATGAGCCTCGTATGTATTTTTGATATTATAAGCTAAATTTCTTGACTGTACGAATACTTTTTGAGCATTCAAACAATGAAATTTTTAATTTTCGCTTATTTTTTGGATGATATATTTTTTATAATTAATACACATCTTTTTGGTATATATAATTTTAAGAACCATACAATCTATTTTATACTTTATGAATAAATTGTTAATTACCTAGCAAGAAATGATCATCAATTAAACGTCGAATCGAATTGATGTTGAAATCATCGTATCAATATCGATTCGATGACTCATTTCTCGCTGGATAATATTTAATTTTTAAAAATAAAGTTTTTTTTTTAAAAATATTTTCTCTGTACGAATACTTTGTGTACTCACTGTATATGATTGTTGACATTTCTCAACACGTATTATCTAAATAATACCTAGCTATCTGAATTATTACGATCCGTCTGTCTGATAGTAATACTGAAGAAACAGGGAAAAGCCGCGCGCCTGTCTACACGAATGTAATTACGCACACGCGCGTGAAAATGATGAACGTATTCGTGTTTACGATAGTTTGCCACGAAAGAGATTCTGTGTGCGAGCTTAATAGCGGCTTCTCACGCGATTCGTATTGTATAATTAGAATATCGACGCGTACCTTCTTTTAAGAAATTTTCGCTGTTTGATGTCTCTCACCTTGAAACGCTAATAAAGACGATTGTCGGCGGTCTCTGGTAACCATGCGAGAAACATGCCGGACAAGACCACTTAGCACATTGAACACGAAGCTGGGACGGTTTAGATATGAAAATTACATGTCTGTTTGGAAGATAGTCCCGTTATTCGGCGCAGTTTGTATTCGACAGGGTGGTAGACATTTACACTACGAGAATCCGTTTACATTCGCGCGCAAGATATATGAAAATTTTAAGATATTGCGGAAAGATATCGTGCGCGTGCAGAAAATTACGAACGATTTACCAGTCATGTTGTATGTCAGAAGTGAATCATTTTTTGTCGAGACTTTAGATTGATATAAAAATGATTATAACTAAAGTGCATGTAATTATTGTAATATTAAATTTACATTTATTGTAATATTAAATGTTTTACATTGACTTCTTTTTATTTACATTTAATTCGAGAGAGATGAGGTTTTTTCGAAAATCGATTAATTTAAGAAATTTTTTTTTCATGGAATTTTTCAATTTGAAAATAAAAGTTTAATTAAAATATTTAATTTTACATTGAGAGATATGATAGTTATAATATATTTTCTTAAGATACTATTTAATTATCCGATAATTTGAGTTTACAAGAGGATGATGTTTATATTTTCATTACATTAACTCCTGTTTCATTCTAGTAAAACGTAGTAGAAGCCAAAGGTTAAATGACGATAAAACTATCCCTTAAAAAACATCGAGCACTCAATATCCTTTACGATCGACACCATGTTTCTTTTGAAACCCGATAAAGACGAGCCTGCACGCGTCTAGTAACCACACGAAACGCGTGTCCGGCAATGCCGGCGAACACATCGAGCAGAAAATCGTTTACACAACGCGATTACGTTCGCTCGAGTACCGACGGCGTAGGTATCGACTTGTACTCGCGGCAAGATACGCGGATGTACCATTATCTGTACGCGCGTGGGAGGTATTTACTCACATACGCACGCGCTCGCACACGCAGGCATACACTCGAACTCTCGAACTGAAAGGAGAATTCACGTACCAGGTACACGGAATGTCCTGTCTGGACTGGCATCGATCTTGCCTATCCAATAGATACGTCGGGCTTTTCTCTCCCTCTTCTCTCTCGCTCTCTGGCCATTCGCAATTTTACGAGCGGTTTCAAGACCCATGACGCTGCAATCTCATGGCCAACAATGTACATCCCCTCATCCATCCATTACTTCTTTTTTCCAATCCTTGGTGAGTCTTGGATCACGCGCCAAGCCTGGGATTGCCATAACCCGCGCGAAGAGAAACAAGCTACGCGGAAACCGGGCGATATTTTCATCCCAATGCTCGGCAATCCGCTACATTAGTTTACGTCCTCGGCTAAGCGCTCCTTAAACGGTTCATGCATTATGGATTAAGAAATCTGAATTCCTGCCCGCGCGGGTGAACAATCAGTGAGAGCGCGTTCTTCCCTCCGGCAGTTTTGCTGACGATGATAACGTTGAATTTATTCAGTGGAAAACTCGAGCGCGTTGAAAAGACGAATCTCCGATGGTACTCGTTGTCACTATCGAGTTTCTTCGGAACTTTCGGAGCGCGGAGTGACGCGCTTGGTTCTTAAGCGCCGAATCGTCTCTCAAGATAACTAAATCGCGAGTTGCAGTTTCACGAACGAAAACTCTTGACTTTCTTCGACTTAATCTTATTAGCTAATAAAGAAATACCAATAACTTTTCCAACAAGTCGAAGATTATTTTAGAAAGAGCACCCAAAGATTTGTATTTAATTAATTCTCGCAGAAGGAAGATTATTTTGATTTTCCGTAAGAAATTCTTCTGTCTGAGAGGACTATTTAAAGACATCTTATGCATATATTAGATTAGTTAAATAAAGATTTTAACAGAAATCGCATGCACATTCCGCGCATCACATTACGGAAGCGAAAACGGTGCAAAAAAGAAGTCGGTCTAGTTTTATCTCGATTTGGATGGAGTGGTAAAATATCGTCGTCGCATACGTAGGTAACAGCTGTAAAGAGTCAACATAGCATCCAAATATACGACAGTATACAGACACAAGGTGTCAGTCTGTTTCCCGCGTGCGAGGTGGCGCGGCGCGACTGTCACGTACAGACTGGCGACTGGGCTTCATCCACCACCCCGTCGAGATGCAATTTCCGCTATTTTTACCCGAAAAGCTTCTCGGGATGTTCCCGCGGCACGTTCCTCAAATAAAGCCCGGCCATCCTACGGCGCGCGTACGTGTGCGAGGTTAAGCCGCGTAGGTGCCGTCGCGCGCATATCCTCAACTCAACCTTCTTCGCTGTCGTTTATGTGCCGACGCACACGACTCGGCATTCCGCGCGACCCGCTGGAGGACACCGTCGTATTCACCATGACCCAGGTGATACGTTACAAGCGAATCCTTTCGTGAACTCCGACGATACGTTGATCTCTCTAGGAAGCCACGCGAATCTTACATCCGTCGCCTGAGTCATTTTGTGTGAGTGTAGGAATATCGCGTTCTAAGTTGTTTTTCAAAAGGAGATTCTTTCAGTTCCTGAATCTAAGGGCTCACAAAAAACTTAAGTAGTAAAACGTAAGCAAATCGGTCAATCACAGTAAAGACCGTCAGGCAATAACGTAAGCTGTGGCAAATCTAAAATATTGATTTTTTTTGCTTACTACTTGTAAATTATAACTAAAAAAGATCAATCAGGGCCAATACTACATGCTTATATATTGCAAATTCAAATTCTTTATTGAAATTCAAATATAAGATGTTTTGATCCCACCCTTAATAATTAAATCAAGTGTTTATTTATATGATTTTTGTTCGCTTATTAAAATTAACTTTGATCTTACCTTATAAGACTAACTTTAATCTCAGTTTAACTTATTTTTTATCTTTTTATAATTCTTAGAATTCGAAAACGATAAGAATAAATTGAACCAAGATTAATTTTATGTTGGTGGAACTGAGCCATAATTTTTTTATGCGGCTATCGATCATTAGCTGAAGAACACACACTGGAGATGCAGATATAGTTAAACGTTGTACAGCTTCGTTATGATATTACGCTTTTGTTTCATAGCTTTCTCTAAATCTAATAATCTTTGTAATTATACGCGCGATACAATGGAAATTCGCCTTGCGTGATACACCATTATGTACGCGTTTACGGTATAGCCGACAAATTTGGAGAAAAAAGAAGACAGTGAGAGTGAAAGATTACGCATTTTTCAAGATACGATCATCATGCGGACATAACAGGATGCGTTTTAATGGGCGACGCTGTGCGTCACATCACGATCAAAATTACTCGACGACTTTACGGGTTTCGCATGGCACTCTCATATTTCCAGACGCGCCACGACGTTTATCACGTCTTGTCTGATGACATCCTTCCCGAAGACGTTTGTTTTGAACTCACGGGACATTCGTAGCGACGGGGGAGAAACGTACGATGAGATGTTACTCTTCGTCTTCGGTCCTTTGCGCGCCCATCTCCTTTCTTCGTGCGTTCCGTATCCGGGACTGGTAATACCTCCAGGGATACCGTTTAACGTCTCGTCATCTGACAGGAAGGATTCCAGTGGCGTTCGCTGCTCCCGAGAGCGCGGTACGTTTCAGACGATTAAATTCAGCCACTGCGCCGACAGACAAACGGCCTTAAGCCGTAGGATCATGCCGTAGCTCAACCTCGGCACGACAAGCCGCGGTCCTTAATCCCGCGATCAGGATAATCGTTACCGTACGTACCGCCGCGAGAACGACGCTTTGAGACGCGCGGATAAAGGTCAGGGTTTCCGATGAAGAGGTCCACTTTGTGTTCAATGGCAGTTGAAATACTATCCTGATTATATAATATCTTTATTCGTTTGAAAATGAAAAAATGTTCTGTAAGTAAACTTCTTAGCTGGTTCTATCAATGTAAGATTATAACTTTACTCTCGGTTATTCTTAGAACTAGGAAAAGATAAGGAGTAAATTGATCCGGGATTAAAGTTAATCTTACATTGATGGAACCGGACCTTAAAAATATAATATAAGAATAAGAACAGTTTGTGCTTTGAAAGGAATATGTATTTATTTAGAATATGAAAATTGTTGTTTATTTTCAATAAAAGTTAAAAAAAATTGGATAAAAGATATTAGTTTATATATTATCGAGAAAAATTATGTTTGTGTAATAGGAGGAATAAGGTAGAATAGTTGAATAAGAATGGGTAGATGAAGAGTGAGATGAGTTCTCTCTTTCTCTCTTTCTCTCTTTCTCTCTCTCTCCTCCCCTCTCTCTTTCTCTCTCGCCGGTGTGAATGTCCTGTCTGGTAGTTAAGATGATCGGGGTACATAGCAAAATAGTGGGGAGCAGGGGGAGTGTCCGGAGAGAAGTTTTATTGCGACAAGTGCGCTGCTCTCTTCTACGGACCCCATTACCGACCGACTTCCGGTCGGCATTGTGAATCGGTAGAGAACAATGAAGTTGAAATGCAATTTACTCTCATTCTGCGCCAGTCGAAACTCGAGAGCGAGTCCCTTTTGCTGTGATCCCGGATATCGTCGTCGCATTACAGAGTTAAGAATCTTACGTGTTTAATAGTCTTACATTTAATTATTAGGAGATAAAACAGATTTACATTTGATTTAATATGACCTTTAAAAGCTTTCACTCAACGTTGTTGCTGATTACTGTAAAGAAAAGCTAATTTTATGATAACTTTTTAAAATCTTCATATCTTTATTAAGTTAAAAAAACGGTTATGTTTCTATGAGGAGTTATGTTGTAAAATGATTAATTAATCTTAATGCATCATGAGTTATTAATATATTTTTGATTTAACAGGGAAATATAATGTTTGAGAACAATTTGAAAACTTAAAAATAACAAAAATGGATAACATGGCTCAATAAATTGAAAATAAAAATGTATTTAAGAAGAGCTACGAGCCAATGAACAATTTTCAATATATGTTTATCGTAACAAACATTTCGATCTCTTTATCAGGTCATCCTCATATTAACAGCTTAATTTATAAATGGTAGTAATATTTGAAGTATTTTTATTGGTGATATCTATTTTATATATGTAATTTTAAAGTTTGAACTTGTATTGAACTCGTGTTAACTAAGTGTTAACTAAGTTATAAAAGTTAGTTTAAATAAAGTTATTAGGTGTACAAAAAAGTTCTGAGCTTTAGATTTGATACAACCGAAATAACAATTTAAATTTTATATATCTTCCCGCCTTTTTGTGGTTTTAAAGCGTTAACATTTGGCCTTC
>Ga0157364_1008668_pt1 | contig 10541 bp, 7 predicted proteins | sample AttsexASBM2_FD_111476 | JGI IMG/M metagenome (GOLD analysis project Ga0157364, IMG submission 111476) | Fungus gardens microbial communities from leaf cutter ant in Ribeirão Preto, State of São Paulo, Brazil - Atta sexdens ASBM2 | ecosystem: Host-associated > Fungi > Mycelium > Unclassified ... | reverse complement strand
ATATATCAGTAAACACCGATGGAGATTTTGAATAAAAATACATATTCAGAACCGTTGGGGTGTAAATTGCGCCCTGCGTGTCAATTTTTGTGATTAATTAAAATACAATAACACTTAACCTGATTGGGAAACAAATTTGTACTATGTATCACTGTTCGATGGGAGGAGAAAGCATGGACTTTCCATTTAATATCGCGTATATCTTCGTACATACTTATCATCATGAAATGAAAATATAAACGTGTTACTTGTAACGCCATTATCGTTACAAGTTATTTTTTTTGATAACGATATTATCTTTTTTTTGATAATTATAACAATAACATAATTACATTTTTTTGTAACGGTCATGAATTTTATAATTATGTTTATTGTTACTTTATATTTTGAACATATTTATTGCATAATTATTTATATCTATATTCAATCTCTTAATCTTTAATTCCCTATTTAAAAAGTGATAAAATCAGATAAAAAAAACACTATTTGATTAAATCGCGGTTTGTAATATTAGATATATATATATATAAAACTTTATATATATATATAAATTCAATCTTTGATGTATTGTTATATATATATATAAAGTTATATATATATATATTGTTATATATATATATATAAAGTTTTATTTCGAATCAAAAAATCATTTCGCTTCTTAGATATGTTTTCATATTTTGATCTATTATTATTTTATTGCTTTTATTGCTTTTATTAATATTTAAACAAATATATTATAAAATTTTTAGACTGATCTTATTTCAGCCTTAGAGAAGTAACGGAAAAGTAACAAAAATAAAAAATTGTTACTTTTTAAATAACGATAATATTAACGAGTTCCTTTTAAGTATCAGTAACTTTACTGTTTTGACTCGGTAATGAATAACGATAACTAGTTTTATTTACTTTTAAAAGGTAATTTTTTTCTCTGCTTATCTCATTATCCATTTATTCAAATGACAGTATATCTATCTGTCTTTTTCGTCGAAAGAAATCACTTCACCCTATCACGGTAAATTGATAAAGTTTTCATGTTTTAATGTTGGAGAGGTACCTTGTCGATGTTACCACGTATAATTTGATATTCTAAGCGACACGAGTTGAGAGCCCGATCCCTTGTATATTCTTCCCTTGCACCTGAAGTCCGATACCAAGGGACGAATTTTCAGCGATCTTACAACGTACGCAAAGGTCCTTCACGGTTTCCACGAGACGAGCTAAGAAAATGGACGAATTTAGCATTTAGAGCGCGATTTTACCGCGTACTTGCAAGCATTATTTCTACTGCTCCTGTTCTTATAGGGACGCGAGTATAAAGAGATACGGATATCCAAGATATTTGAGCCATAAACTACACTGACTACTTTGAAACTTGATATAAATTTTATTAAAGATGTTTAGTTTTCATTTGAGCCTTTGATTCAATCTTTTATGGAAATTGAATTGCAAATAAACGTGTGTATATTATTGAGAATTTATATCAAGTGAAACTATTTAATAAATAAGTCGTGCTAGATTCTTATTAGCCCTGTTAACTTTGTAATTATTTATTAAGATTTTTAAAACAAGTTTGTAATGAAAAATATAATGTATAAACAAAATTGCATTAACAATTTTTATTTTTAATTTTGTTTTATGTTTATAAGATTGCCTAGATTATATTGTAACGTTATTAAACAATATTTGTCATTATAAAAATATCTCCTAACTCTATATATATATATATATATATATAAATGCTACAAGCATCTATATAAAACACAAAATCACGTAATAATGATTTACATTTATGTTAAAAAAAACCAAAATTATATATCACACAAATAAAAACATTTGTCTTTAATAGCTATAAACAGTCGTTAACAAATTTAATAAAAATAATGAATCTTGAATATTTGTTAATAGAATTAAAAAGATTTCTTTATATTTATTTTATAAATTTCTATTGGAAATTTATCAAAAATAATATTTTCGTATTATTACTTTTTAAAATTATTATTTCATTACGATAATTATCTTTATTTTTATTAATTCCTATCAAATTTTCGATATTCTTAGTCTTAAGATTGAGTGTCCAATTTTTTTTTAATATAATCATAATTTCCGACTCGTCTGCTATCGCTGTTTGTCTTCCAAATTGATTGTCCTGCGAATATTAGGTGCAGCCCCACTGTATTTCGCGTGGACGAGCGATGGCGTGTGGCAGCGCATGCACTCTCGATCACGTATGTCCTCGGGTATATCTTTTGCGCTTTCTGACGTGCGCGTCCCGTTGGGAAGTAGAAAAATAAATAAATGACGAGCGATTCCCGCGGGTGGCTGCTATCCCGGACGAGGAGCAATTTCAGTGTAGATAGCGCGAGAATTATGGCCCCTCGCGAGGCGACGGAGGTTTAAGCCCTCCTCGGGTGTTCCTAGCCTTACAACTCCGTAATTTTTACCCTCCGAGAAGTTAAGAGTAATTTACTGGCTCCACGTAGGCGTTATTCGAGAACGTCCTCCTTGGAAACGAAAGCTGCCACTGAGAGCGTTTCGGTAGCTTCGCTCTTGTTAATTGTCTACTCTTGATGAACTTGATTTTCAGTGGAGACATTGCGGTAAGATAAACGTTGGCAATGTCGCAACAAAGATAGCTATTCGTTCTCGGTTCTTAATGAGGGGACATGTTTAATTGCGGATGATAGTCAGTGAACTTTTCAAGAATTAATATAATATCTAAGTAAAGTTTGACAATGACGGTAAATGATATGGTAATGTTTAATAAGTAGGTGAAGTTTAACTGATGTGATGTAACGCGCATGATAATTTGACGTTAAGTAGTTTCCTTGAAACAGTCAGCTCATACAAGATACGTGTCTCACGATCTAAAAAAATTAACCAGCTAAGATTTCTCCGTGTGATTTTCAGTGAGATTCTTAAATTTGTTGTAAAATAGTATTTTTCTATTTTATAACGGAGCATAAAATTTTGAAAATGTGGAACAAGCGTTATGAACATTCTCACATTTTATATCAAACTTTGCACCATCCATTCTTGATTTTGTTTATTATAATACATAAGGTTCAAGAATAATGATGCAATGTATTACCGTTTCTGAGTTTATTGTTAAATCTGCTTTGACGTACGCGAGCAAGAGAAGATAACATGAGACTTTAAACTGCATATTCTTGAAGTTGTTCTTTATGGAGCTTCGCGAAAGCTTGGGTAAGATAACATGAAAGAAGGAAGAGACAACTCGCATTTACTATACAAGCTTAAACAACTCAAAAATATAAATAATAACGTGAATTATGATAATTATTTGATAAATTTTAGAAAACATTAATAACAAATGTGTTTATCTCAATAGTAAGCAATTAATCGTTAAAAATTTTTGCTAACTTTCAATATAAATTTTATTAAAGTCATCTTAATATTGTAAGAAATCCGTTTTACTTTAATACAACATGCCATATTAACAGAGTTATAATAGTTTATGAATAAAACTATATGTAGATGTCCAGTAAAGATAACGTTGAGCAGATTATTTCGAGATAAAAATTCCCATATAATTTTTCATAAACATTATTTAGATATTTTAGAGATTTGTGTCATTTTATCCTTCATTACAAAAACAAAGATAGAATGACATAAATAGCATCTCTCCTTGAAAACATACCTAAAAAATAAGATTATTTTGACTTTTATAAGATTATATAATTTTATATTTCTGTAAACCTATTTTCTATATGTAAATTATTAGGTTCTTTTATGTGTACGTATATTATTAGATGACCGACTTTTAAATATTTATAATTCAAAAATTATTAAAATATCGATATTTTAATTATTTTAAAAATTTTTGTCTCAAAATAATCAATAGGAATATGTTCTTAAGAATTGTTATATATAGGACGTCTTTTATATTTATGAAACGACTTGATAATTATAAGAATTTCAACTTTAATTTTTATAACATGACGTTCTTATACTGTTAAAAATATATTAAATTTTATGAGTGATAAGCGCAAAGAATGTGTTTCTATTATAAAATGTATAATTTTTGCACTTATTATCCGTGTACTTTTATATACTTTTTTTCATGTGATAGATTATTAAGTTAATCTGCCGGTTTAAAAGCAGCAGATATTATTTCTTAATTTTCTAAAAGCGTTATAATAAATTACGAAAGTTATCTTATCCGGTTTTCCTAGAGCGAAAGAAAAGTCTTTATATGGTAGACCTTCGCTGCACAAAGATTTGGTCTTATGCATTATACCTTCTTGCAATATTAATTTAGCAAAAAAGAAAAAGGGAGGGGAGAGAAAAAAGTGTTGTCGACGCTATTGATTCGATTGAATGAGTTTTGGATCACAGGCCTCAGGGATCCATTAGCAGGATCGATTCGGTAAGATTAAGGATAAGGACGATCGCAAGAAACCGCCGACTCAGCCACGGAAATCCCGAACATAATTTTCTCCATACGAGTTTCAAATCTCCCGAGATAATGCGATGCTGCGTTGGTGCACGAATATACAGCTTGTAGGAACACAACTTACGAGCAACTTTACAAATGTTTCTCTCTGTGTGCCGTTCTCTTATGTTAAAGATTACCTAGAAAATTGAGGATTTTATTAGAAGAGAACAAAATCTAGATATGTCAAAAACTGTGTTAATACATATTCCCGTTAAAAAAGAAAAAAAGAAAAAAGACATTTTTTGTTATATTTGTATTTATATCATTTATTATTTTTAATATTAAATGATTTTAAAATTATATTATATGTACTGATATCAATGTAAATTAATTTCAGTTTCCCTTTAACTTACTTCATATCTTCTTCTAGTTCTAAAAAAAGAAAAAGATTAATTAAATCGAGATTAAAGTTAATTTATATAGAAATGGGCCTAATACCCGTTTCTATCAATGTAGATTAACTTTAATCGATTTAACTTATTTTTCATCTTCTTCTAATTTTTAAAATTAGAAAAAGTGAAGTTAGTTGAATCGAGATTAAAATTAAAACTATATTGATAAAAACAGATGTAAATTGAAAAACAAACGTTTAACGTTTAACGTTATTCAATTTAAATACGTTATTAATTTAATAGCCGATTGCTTGTGAAGAAGTGCATTTTTATTCTATCGACGTTGAGCGTACATTGCTTTTATGGCCATTTCAGTCATCACAATCAGTTACGCATTGTCATAGCCATCATTTGTATTCGTCAAGTGAAACGAAGAGATCGGATAAGAAATATTGGAGAGGTCTATGAAATATTCAGTGAAACGTAGTAGGACGATGAATGGACAAATGTCTGGCGGTTGTTCCGCGAAAATCTAACTGCGATTGTCGAGATTAATCGAATCTCTCGCAAACGATGTAATTATCATTAATGGTGGGCCAACTGATTGTGAGACTTGAAAGTGGAACGACCCGAGCGATCATTTCGCTTCTTTTAACACTCGTAGCTTCTTCAATCTGCCGGCAACGTCTAAAAAGCTGAAATTGTGGCCAAGTGGTAGTAGTGGTGTAGGAAACGCGCTTCCACCGCGCGCTTCCACGAGACAAAGCCGGATTGTTCTCCGCTGCGCGCGGAGGAAGAGGTGGAACGATCCTAGGCTTCCTGCAAACTGAATCCCACTGCCTCCTCTTCCTCCTCCTTTTCGTCCTGCTACCTTTACCACGATATTCGTAGCGAAAGCTCGTTATATTTAAGCTGAGAAATATACGTGTATGCGCCAGTTAACGCGACTGTTACACGTGACTTGGTTGGCGCATTCGCTACACTGCGTGTGTTGGTATTGCGAATTAAATTATTTTCATCGTAATATATACTATATATATACACTAAATATATATATATATATAAATATATATATATATAAAAATACATATATGTATATTTATTACACACACATATATCTATGTGTCGACGGGGCATAATGCGATCAGTTTTCGCCGCCGGCACAATTTAGCGAAGAACATCTTCAAATGTAATGTGTAATATCGTGCCCTGTGGTCTGACATATGTAATTTAAAAGAAAACTCATTTCTTAATGTGAAACGAATTGTCAAACGATAGTGACATGCCAAATAAAAAAAAAATTTTTATTACATTTTTTTTAGTTGATCGACGTTCAATTCGCAGAATGCGAATTGAAAAGAGTAAGATTAATGAACTTGTATAATTTTTATATCAATTAATTTAATTTCATTTTATATCACAATTAATTAGATTTATTAAACGTAAATGCACAAATAATTATAATGATTAAAAACTGATTAATAAATTGAAAAGAGAAATTGACTTCTTAAGATTTAACAGTTAATATTCTCATTAGCGTTTTATAATTGCGTTTTTATAACTAACAAGTAATGCACGCGATAGATTTCTGTATACAAAAACAGATATAAACCTCGTGGAATAATAGAAAACGGCCGAAAATAAAAATAATAGAGAATAGACTAGGTTTCAAATATCGCAGTTCAAATTACAAGCAAAAACCATTTGAAAGAAAATGATTGTAAAGTCGGTCACGTTTGGCTGAAAGAATTTTTCACGTTGATTTCTTTGTAAAAATAATTCGTCTGTATCTGCTGCTTCGTTCCTTTCACTTATTAAAACTTACCTGAAACTTCCAGATTTATCTTATTTGATTAGAGAGACCCAATTCGTGTTCTTCTCGCAAACAATCTGCGAAGAAATCCTTCAAAGTTTTATAATGTTTTTACTCGCCAAAAAAATCTTTCCTTCATTGGACCAATTTTATGACATAGTTTTGGTCGTTCTCAAACAGACGACCTGTTGAAAATGGCGAATTAGCATCCAGTTTAATGGAATAAATAATGAATCTCTAATTTCGAAATTACATAATGCAAATAAATAATGTTGAATTTTTTAACTGGAAAGATATTAGTCTAAAGCTTAAAGTAGAAAGTTAAAGAAAATAATGGAGAAAGTAGATCATGATAAAGGAAATGTCATAAATGCACACACTACGATTATTGTAAATATCATTTATTGGACTCTTAGGCATCATTGGGTACAACGATTACACCACGTTGCTTACTTGTAACACCTTAGCGATCTGAAAAGAAAACTCGGGTTCGTCGAAATCGACTAAATTAAAGTGAAGACATCAGGTATGTTTATTTCGTATCTATATATAGTACCGACTGCGGTCACACGCGCGGATAAGACGTACCGGCGACAAGGATTAGCATTAGTCGTCGGTAAGCCGAGTACAAATTCTATTTTTACAAAAATTAGGAACCACCGAATTTACAAAAAAAGTTACCTTAAGGTAACGAAAGAAGCGGAATCGATTGGAACGGAGTCGCTATGCCGCGCTATGTTCCGTTTCCAATCAGATAGATCAAAGTATCGCAGAAACAACAATGTCCGTGTTTCTCACAATAGCTACAGCTAAATTTAATTTAGGACGTTCATAGGACATAGTGTATTTTATTGTAAAGTTCTCGTTGAAAAATTCTTAGCACAAAGCGTCATCGCTTTGCTCCTCTGCCTCACTCAACGAAATGAGTATTGTAATCGTGCGAACAAGATTCAGGGAGGGAAGGCGAACGAGAACTTATGGCTAAATAAAACTTTATAAAAATATATCAACGAATAATAAATATATCTCTAACAGCGTCACTGTATAATTCGTCGTGTACGGGCGTACGATAGCCTACGCATTTACAGTCACTATATACATACTATCAAACTCTACTTACTCTAAATAATATACAACAATTTATTTTAGTCGCCCTATCTTTGGGAATATTTGACGTTGCACAATTAAGTTTTTCCCGTCCGTTGGCGTATCCCATACACTTTTCTGGATGTGCAGAAAATCGTATGTCCCTCGTTAAAAGTTAAAATTTGCAATTAGCTCTCTAGTTTCTTTCATCACACCATGTGATCCTGTCGGCACAAATCTTATTATTTCGTTATTTACTATGGGCAATCGCCTTGTTGAACTCACGCATCGCGAGTTCACTTTGCAATATTAATAGATTACAGTTCGGCTCGAAGTCGGCATCTATCAAAGTTTATTCGGTCGCGATTTGATGGCTATATCTCATATCTTTCATTTGCGAGAAATTCGAGTGGCAAAAAAGAAAAGAGAAAAAAAAATTGGTCTTCGTTTCGTTCTGATCCCTACACGTGGGAACGTTCCACAATTCATAAACACCGGCTTATTTATTTATTATCTATACAAGTATATACATGTCATATGGCGTATCGTGCGACTGTTGGTGCACGCGCGTGTATTCATAGTTTACAAATTTTCACTCTATATAAATACGTATCTCATCGCCCGCGCGATCTCATTCTTTTTCTTTTCTTCCTCTCCTCTCTCTCTCTCTCTCTCTCTCTCTCTCTCTCTCTCACTCCTCCGCTATTCTCATATATAAGGCCAGAGAAATCGAATTTTAATCATGTCTCAATCGCACGGAGACTCGTTCGAGCGGACGCAAGCTTGCCTAAGATTTCACATAACGATGGCAATAGTCCATACACTTTCGCGCGATAGTATATTCGTAAACGCATTATCCAAATTCGCGTCCTAGAGTGGAACAAGAGGATCCGCTACGAGATCCGAGGAACACCAAGGCCATAATAATTCGCGCCGAAAGCGCGTCAGCAGAACTCCCATCCAGTGTTTCATTGTATTCGTGCCAGAGACGCAAGTGTCGCGTCGCGGCAAATTGTGCGTCTCGTTGACGCGAGAATCGCGCGGGGGAAATTCTTTCGGGGAAAGAATTTCGATATTATGTACAGAGAAGCTCCCCTTTTCCTCATTGGGGAAGCTGACGTATGAGCTTTCCATATAGCTAGGAATTTTGCCAAAGTTTTTTCTGCCTAAATCTCCATCGAACGGTCGCCTCAGCGACGGTATTCCCGCAAAATCGCCTGCAGAATCAGGCAAAGTAGAAGGTACGTAATACTCGCCGATCGGACGTGGGCATGGCTGTAACCGGAAGCACGTGTCACGTTTAATAGAACTGAAGCGTCGGCGATCCCTTCTGACGAACGGACCAGTAGCAACCATTCTCCTGTGTGTGACGACTGAATCGTCTCGAAACGCAGGGTCGTCCTGTAACATGACTCCGTGCCGCCGTCCTGCAAAAGAGTAAAACGAAATATGAATAACTGCTCCTTATCTTTAGGAAGAAACTAAAGGTTGTGAAGAATTTTAGTTTCAATATATTCAGTAGTATACAAAGGAATTAGGAAGACAAGATATTATTCATTTAATATTCATATTTAAAAAAACAGTTATTTTGGTTAATAAATATAATCTTCTATCTTTTTCTTTTTAAATTTATTTATATATTAAAAATTTTAATTTTGTTTAAAAAGAATAAAAATATATTATGATATATTTCAATGTAAATTTAAATAAATTGACATGTTTTTTTCTAACATTGCCATTGAATGCGAGTTTTTATTACACTTTTCAGCATACTAAGCATATTTTTATGATTTTATATGTATATATATATATTTCTCACGATGTTATTATTTTTCCTAAAGATTGATTGAAATTCCTGCTTACAGTCATAGGTTGCGAGAAATGAACTCGTTTGAGGTTGACCCATATCAAAATTCGCTTTGTTTCCTGATAAGATGTCAAGTAAGAGACGCTATAGAGGGAATTCCGAAAGTTTTTCTTTAACAAGCTGAAGGTAACGAGCCAACGTAAAATGGCATCTACAATTCGCAAGTACCAAGCTCGTGCTTGCGAAGATCTTTACGAAAACGTTTTTATGGCGCTTTCATAGCGTTTTAAACCATTGGGATCTGGTTGCCGCAGGTCATGCTCTAGACTAAGACATTTTTATCGCATAATGCTCATTAACTTGCGATTCGATAACGTCCATCTAGTCGTCCCCTTATCGGGCATGGTCTCTTTCTCTCTGTCTTTACGATTAAACTTTCACGTAAAACTTCCGGCAAGAGCAAACTGGGAACTTCCGGCGTCGTTCTATGTTCTCGCTTCAATTATCCATCTTCGACTGCTTCTTCTTAGACTCCCCACCTTCTCCATCTTCTTCGTCTTTTATCCCCTTAAAATACGTTTTATTACTTTCCGCATTAGTACCTATAATGACTCCTCTTTCTTCGACTTCGTTTCTTTGTTCATGGAAAAATCAATCGTATTAAGCCGATCATAGGTCTATGAAACTTTCGATTTATGAGATAATTGACCTTAATAGGAGAGCAACATTGATGGTTTGTACGAAACAATGAAAAAAATGAGATAAAATTTTCTCTTGATAAATATTTATGTTTTATATTTAAGATTTGTGAATGTTTCCTTCATCATTAGATAATACCTTTCGGGTTTTTTAAATTCTCATTTTATATCATATCATTAAACACAAGTAAAAATATTCTAAAATATGACCTTTTTTATTGCGATAAATATTAAATTTTTATTTTAATATGTACCCTTTAAAAATATAAGATATATTATTAACATTGCTAGGTTGAATTGGAAAAGGAAATATAAGAAAAACAGAAATTAATTACGAAAATATTTTGTT
>Ga0157364_1008667_pt1 | contig 10542 bp, 3 predicted proteins | sample AttsexASBM2_FD_111476 | JGI IMG/M metagenome (GOLD analysis project Ga0157364, IMG submission 111476) | Fungus gardens microbial communities from leaf cutter ant in Ribeirão Preto, State of São Paulo, Brazil - Atta sexdens ASBM2 | ecosystem: Host-associated > Fungi > Mycelium > Unclassified ... | reverse complement strand
TCATTATTTTGACAATGATTGCGGCCTAATGTTCAGGAAATTATTTATTCTTTCTTTTTTCTCAGGAACATGTTCAAGAAATTTTAAAACATACTTACTCATGACTCACTCTGTATACACACTTTATGCACATATATAATATATATACATACACGTCATAATTCTCTACAATGGTAATCTGATCTTATTATTTCGAAATACTTGAATCAATACGGCATAAAGGATTGTAAGATTAGAATAATACTTCTAAAAATATAAAATATGTGCGTATAAAACAAATTTAATTCATTCATAATTTAATATCGATACATCGTCATTTCATATGCATGAATGAACAGATGAGAAACGATATTCTATGCTGATAATATACATTTTACATTGTTGCCTGAATTGTTTTTACATTTAAATAAAATTCATTCAAACTTCTATCTCGAATGAAATTGCTGTCGTGAGATCCGCTTATAAGATTACGCAATTGAAAAACAATAAAGTTTCTCATTCCGCCTACTCTTATATGTGGCTGTCTGGAGTCTGCGACCTGCGATCCCCATCATTTAAGACGAAATTTTCTCCCTTCCTCTTTGTCATCATTTCTCTGAAAAAAGATAGATTGGTCTTAGCTTGGCAGGGCAACGAACTCGAAGGTTAATGACCCCCTCGACTTTTCGTTTAGTACGAGCAAAGTCGGTCCTTGATCCCGAAGATCCTCTTCGCGCAAAGAAGGAGATTCATCCGGTGGCCGCACCGAGATATAGTTGTCAGCAGGTAGAAAAATGCTGGTGCTTTTTGGTAGAGCGTGCACACACCTGGCCCTGGCACGACCTGCCCCACGTGAAAGGAAAGGTCGTCGAAGAGAAATCGAATGCCTTTCGAAGTGCGATGATATCGGCAACGAAAGCGTGCGCGAACTACCGTTTAACAAGACCTTGCATCGTGTCCAAGGTTTCACGCCGTTAGAATTAATTCAGTGATTATACGCGAAAGTTAGACAGATATATGTAATGTTAATGAAGCGATCTGTCTCATTCGCGTTGATAATCAAATTATGTCTGAATATTTGCAAAGAAGTGCAGTGGTATTTCAAGTTTCGATTTATTTTAATATTTTTCGCAAAAGTAAATAATGTACATATATATATATATATATATGAAATATACGGAATATATTTTTAATATAAATATTTTTAATATAAATGTTATACAACGTTTTACATAATGAAGCTGGCTCTTTGCGGAATTTGCTCGATTCTAAATGATGGTCTAGCTATAGAAAACTCGGTTCACGTAAGTAACTTGCGCCCAGGTATTTCTTCGTTACGTTGTCGAGGCACCATTTATTCTTTCTACCTTTCACACGCAACCGTGCACGCCACATGGTGCAACGTGAGTACTTGCGCGTGCGGGTTTGCGATAATTGATGCCGGCAAATTGAGCAACGTAGCAGCACTCTTTCCTCCATGACGTAATTTCGTGCACTCTCCGCAAAACGATAATCAACGTGCCGGGCGATTTTTATACTTTTTCGACTCTCGCTTGCAATTTCTTTGCTTCGAGCCAGTATATCGAGTCTGTAACGAGAACAATTAGGTTCATCTTGATTATGAATGAAGAAAAATAGTTAATCCCATGATAATCGCGACGTTCGCATGGATTCTCCGCTGATCTAACTCGTGTACATTTCTCTTACGAGATACATTTTTAGTCAGTTTGCACACGTTACTTATTTGCTCTCATGCATCGATAAAGTGCAAAGTGCGAAGCATAGGAATAGGAGATGGAGATCCATGATCGGTGCGGGACGTGCGCGGTGAAACACGAAAACGGAGAGAAGAACGATAGTAGCGAACGACGCGAATAGATACGGGGATAATTCAAAATATAACTTCACCGACTGAATATACAACTCCCATCTCCGGCCGTGCCACGCCAACGGGCGCAGTGAGTCAGTAGGTTAGCTTACGTAATTTTCGGACGGCAGTTCTCCGTGCATCGACGAGGAGGCAGCCCCGACTTGCGGTGTCAGGAATTAGGTCGATCAATACTTACGCGGCCGCGCTATATAGGTCAGGTGCACTACCACGCTCCGCGTATGCGACGAGGAACGTTATCCCCCTTCCTGACACCTAGCAACCCCCGTGTACCACCCATCCCGGTCACGAGCCACCCACCGCCGGGACAAAACCTACCACTCCCGCTTTCAACTCAAAACTCGGCCATTCCCTACTTTCGTTCTCTCGCGTCCCGCTCCACATATCCGCTTACGGTGCGTTAATACGTTAATTGACTCCAATCAGCTTGGTCCAGCTGGTCTTTGCGAGAGATCGAATTGGGTGATCGTTATCTCGGTCGTTAGTACCGCCTGGAATTCGCCTGGAATGTATGAAACTGTACATCCTCTCTTCATGTCGACCATCATGATCGGGGAACGCGGAAGTGAAGGAAGAAATCGAATAAACAAGGGCATTTTGTCGAATGATTATCGTGATAATAACGAATACTTTCTACATCTAGATACATTTATGTAAAAATCTTTACATTGAAAAGAAATATTTAGTATTTAGTATTTTTGACTATAATTATGAGGTAAAAATAATTATAATTACATTGAAAAAAAAATATAGTCAATGTTAATAAATATTTAGTTCAATATTGCCAACTAAACATTTACTTACAGTAAATAAATATTTGTTTAGTAAAAAAAAAGATTGTTAAATTAAAGTAACATTTCTTGTATCAAATAAATATATCTTTATATTTAATAAATATTTAGTTGGCAAGTATTCAACTAAATATTTATTAAAATTGACTATATTTTTTTTCAGTATAGAATCTTCATTTTTATTGCTGCTATAAAGTTAGTAATAATAGTTATATTTATAATTGTTCCAAAAAATATAATTCGTATCGAATATTACTTATAAATTATAGTAATTACATTAAATTATGGTAATTACAAATTTGTTAATTTGTTCTCTCAGTGCAACTTTCTTGTATATATCAGGTATTAGGATAATAACATCATTTTTAAATTCTATTTTGGATTAACAAAACGCGATATTAATTAATAAAAATACTAAATGAATAATGAATAGAACTTCATCATCAAACATACCATTGATCAAGTACACATGACTGAAAACGTGAAGGAGAAACAAGAAATGTATGAGTCATGTATGGCTTCTTAGGTTGTATCCTCTATGCTAAGTCGCGTTAAGCTATTTGCGTCATGAGCCACAATAATCATCATCGAGAGGTGTGGACAGGGGAAGCATTTTTCAAAGTAAGAAGAATTTCGCGCTGAATAGATGTTAGCGCCATAGATGTCCATGTGAGCTGAACACACGTACAACATTGAATTGCTTGCACAACAGCTCTGTTCTCCAAACCATTAAATTCCTGTTTCCTATATTGAGAACCTGACCTAGACCAATGGCGTTCATCGCGGTCAACCGAACCTCGTATAGAGACCGAAGATACAAACATTAGAGGATTGTCTGTAACTGTCCGCAACCTAGACACACACTTGCCAAGGTCTCGCGCGACAAAATACGCAGGCACCATCGCGCGCGCGATCTTGACCTACACAGCGCGCGACATGCAGATGTCATTTTGATCGTGTAACGGCCTCGTGCGAAGCGAGAGAACAATGCAGATTATACGAGAATTATATAATCGGTGAATTATATCATCGGCATTCTCCTTTTATCAAAGAAATATCCATAAAGTCTCAAAGCTAGGAACACCGCGTGACAGATACCGATGCGGCGAAACACATGCATGCACACACATACATACACACATACATACATACACACACACATTCACACACATTCTCATACGCGTACATATGCACACCCCATAGATCATTCCGAGACGTGTAAGCAGCAAGGTGTAGTGCCGGTCTTATCGGCATTACAAGCCACACCCTCAGTCATATTTCACCGTTTCGCTATCGCTTCATGACGTCACTGATGACAGGTGGACGGCACGACAGACTTCCGGCTTGCTGAACACTGGATCGTTCGTCTTTCTTACGCACCTAGAATATCGGTGAAAAGATGAAGTGAAGATCGCCGATGTTATCGATATCTCACGAGATGTTCCGAGGATGTTGAGGCGGTGATATGCGGCTGTGGGCGGTTAAGGTGGCCAAACAAACTGTAGGTCGTGCCAGACTAGGGGGCTACGGATCTAGGTCGATCGATACAGCTACGTACCTACCGGCGCACCGGATAAATGGGTCAGGTACACGAAGAGGAGGGGCACGCGCTTCGTTTTCATCCCGCTCGTTCTCGTTCCCTCCGCTTCGTGTCACCGTGTACACAGCGCCTTGCATTTGCGCGGTCACGACGGGTCGCTACTTGTTGAAGAAGGAGAAATAATCGATGAAAAAGACGATATTAGGGAGAAGCACGAAGAAAAAAAAAAGAGAGGAAAAATGAGGAAGAAGAGGAGGAGAATTTTCTCTGAGACAATTCTCGGTCTTATTCTTTCTCCACGTGGCGCTCGGTCAAGGGGTAAGTTGCTGTCTAGCCTAGATGGCAAATCTGGGACAATGAAACCGTTACACGTGCACCAACACACGTTGCAGCAAAGTATGTATGTGTACGTTGTATGCATAGTGCTAAGAAAGATGCGAAGACCTTGTCCGGGCAAACTTTTCTTACGAGGGACCGCCGGGGCGGATAAAGCGATCTCTTGTTTGCTGTTAAGTGAGTCTACTTAGGAACGAGGGAGTACTCTCTAATACGTTTACAATAACGGTATCTCTCGCACCTAACTCTCGCACTGAAGTATGTTGTCTTGATGATAAAGTCTTTAAAGTAGATCTTGTTCAAATTAACGGCAACAGCGAAAGGTATTGAAAATATTTTCTATCAGTTTCGAAAAAAAAGCATTGATTACAATGCGAGTGAAATGAAACAAATTATTGTTATATTATTAAAACATTAAATAAAGTTGTTCTACAAAGTTGTTATTTTTAGCTGAACAATTCTACTCTTTTATGCAGATACTTGTAATTTTATTCAACTTTAGGCGCGCTTGACTTCGAAGGTTATACTCATTCTATATATTTACATTGTTGCCTGAGCTCTGACATTGAGCTCTGTATTATCACATCAGTAACTAAGAAGTTTCTAGAAAATTGATTATTTTCGAGGTCAATGATAATTAGTATTTATAATTAGGCTTCTACAAAGAGTATTCTTTTCTTTTTTTACACAAGTTTGAAAAAGCAGTAAATGAAGAAAAAGGAAAAGATTCCTTGTTTCTCGCATATTCTTTCTGCTAAGAAAAAATGATGGAGAGACATCGTCGTCTCATAGGTATCATCGGTGACGTAGAAATCCCTGCGTTCCAAATTCGCTTCCGTGAAGGGCGTTAAGCGAAACAACGATCCCGGCATATCCTACGGAAGAAAATGGATTTCTAGCACAAGGACGTCGGCAACGGGGCCGAGTCCTTCGAATGTTCCCGTAACATAAAGCGGGGAATTGGGTCGGCGAGTGAGGTCGGCGAAGTTGAAATCAGGTTGGCCGGGTTGTCCTGACACGAAATCAGGCCGCTCGATACAGGCCAGCCGGTTGCCACGTTCCCGTATCCAACGCGACTGACCCCCGCTGCACGACTCCGTAACCCGGATATCTCCGGAAACTGGATCACCCCGTACGCGTGTACCCATATTTTCCCGAGGGAGAATCGCGCGTTCCCGCCGGCCTTGTTCCCAGCGATCCCAGGGGAACGCGATCCATCACCATCACTTTTCCACCACGGGAAGGTGCCGTTCTTGCGCACGCGAGGACTTGAAGAGGGCGCGAATCTTGAGTAGCGTGTCTGTGTGATATTCGTACGGTCTCGCTTGATGCTGCTTTATGCGAGGGAGACGTTGCATACACCGAGAACGGGAGGCAATGTTAAACTGTCGTACACATGGAGCTTACTGTCGTATCACAAATCTCGTCGAGTATATCGCAATGTAGTTTTACACACGCCGTGCTTTGCACAGATAATAAAGAATCTATAATTCCGTAAATTGAATTTTCTTCCTGGCATTTTTCATGGCAGGGTGTTACTTTTAAAATGGGTTACAGAAGAGAAAAGTGCGTGATATTTATGATTGCATGGTACTATAATTGCATGGTAAAATAATTATGGTTAAGAACTCTGTTTTTATTGTATTAATTATAATGGTAGCAATAATATAGTTCAAAAGGAATATGGTTGTCTTTAAAAATATAGTTGTTACAATATTATAGTCGTTTTTGAAAACAATTACATTATTCCCAGTTTTAGTGCATAGAACTATAAATATGATTATTATTACTAATATTCAATCTATTGGCGATGTTTGCATTTTTTGCACTCAGCAAACTCTTCTCTTTCTCTCGCTTCGTCGCCCAAATATATATTGATCTCATTTCAAGTGCAAACATTTGGAGGTTTTAAGCAACGCAAACTGTATTATAATTAATAACTATAACAATAGACCTCCTAATTATTTCATCATATAATTATAGTCACAAATAACATTTTTCTTTTGACGTAAGTTATAAACAAATCAATATTATAAAAAAATAAACACATTCTTTATAAATGAAGGTCTATGTTAATTTGCATTATAAATAGCAACATGCGTCTTGATTTATTGATGCGACGTAATTATTTACACTAGAAGTTTTCATTTGCGTGAAAACATGAACGCTAGCTCGGACGCGAATGAATGGACAAACAAGGCAGCCGCGAGTTAAACGCTTTACATTGCAAGTATCGCGTTGCAAGCAAATGGCGCCACATTAATCCTTATGTGAACGATACTTAACGGCGCGAACGAGAAACCCTCACAAGCACAAGCACACGTGCGCGGCTCCATCGGACCGTTGGATGGTAACCTAGTTTTGCGTGCGCTGAAACATTCAGCGACCCAGTTACCCCGCGGCGGGGATACCGCACGGTGAATACGGATCAACAAGCTTCCCGACCTATATAATGTCCCGGATCCGCGGGCTGCATTTCCGAGCGCGAAAGCGTGCCCTCCGAAGGGATCGATCCGTTCGCACATTGCATCGAACGTCACGGCGCGCCGTCGCCGTTCTCCGTTCACTACTCTCTAAATCTGAATCAGTGGATAATCACTGACATAAGTGCCAAGTATGCCACTGGTAATCAGTAAATTAAATGTGAAATCCCTAACTAATCTTTATTATGTGATCTAATTAACCTTGTTTTAGTGCTTCTAAACTCAATGAATATGGTATCGAAAAATTGAAATTAAGATATCAGTATTTTAGTTATAAAGCTCAAACATTCTTCCTTTTTTAGTTGAACTTCACTGATTATCCAGTGCCAAGTATGCCACTGGGTAATTAGTGACTATCCACTGATGCAGATTTAGAGAGTATCCATCCATCCTTACATATAGAAAAATACACTTACTCTACGCAAGTAATAATTACTTGTTTCAAGTATTTCTAAAGTTTATATTTCTGCAAATCTATCATAGGTTTAGCACGGTCCCCCCATCAAATTAATTATTCAAAATATATTCTGAATCCTAGTAAATTTAATACACTCTTTAATCAAGATTATTAAATTGAAATAAATTCGAATTGCTTATTATTGTATATAAAGTCCTTCGATCAATGTTATAATATTCTTTAAAAGAAATAAATTCTTGTTTTGAATCGTAATAATGAGTTTTTCTAAAATTTGTAATATATGTAATATATGTATATTTTAAGATTATTATCAAGATATTCTTTATTAAAGGAAACTGTTAAAGAGAAGAAAATAAATTGAATAATCACTTTCTTAGCAATAAAATTATATTTTTCTATGTATGTAATCAACTTTATTTAATTTATTCACTTGCGAAACTTCGATTAAATCTCATTCTCTTACACCTATTTTATATTTTATATATTTTCTATTCTACTATTATTTTATTGGCTTTATTTCATATTATTTTTGTATACTTCATCTTTCTGTGAATTTCATTATTCTCTGAATTATACACATATTATTTCCTTTTTTTTTTATTCCTTTGTCATTAATTTTCTTTAATTGGTGTAAATTTTCTTTATTTTTTATATCAATGGTATTTTTACTTTAATCTGTTCTTAGAAGACTAGAAGTTCTAGAACGGTAAACTCTCTATTCCTTCATCAGTCCATCCGTCTGACATTCATGGAAAACTATCGCATAACTTTCCACGTGAAAAATCGCGATCAACGTGGTTGGTCCGCTTTTCGAATTGCAAACTCGCCGAATGACGTATGAAAGTTAAACACAAAGTAAAGTCTCCACGGACATTTTTTTTTTGCGAAAGTCTAACTCGGATGCGGATGCGAATTGTGCTCATTGTCGGAGAACCGTTAACAGTCTTCCATCTACATTACATTATGTGCGAGTGGAAGCAAATCTGTGATTTGCGGTTCGAATTTCATGTTTGCGCCCGAGATAATCACTCGAGGAAAAAAGACGAAGAGAAATCGGCGGACGTACGTTTATAATGATCCATAAACTCATGTATCTGTCACTGCGTGCAACGCGTAACTCACGCGCTCGTCCTCCAACTGATCCGTTGCGTAACGTTATGTCACGACGCTAATAGCAGCACCGCGTGTACACGTCGGCTATGCAGGCGTGTGTACCACTTTACAATTTCCACCAACAAGCTCGATTGACTTGTCAGAAGATGCGATACGTATCGGCGGCACATAGCGTGGCCACATAACGGATAGATATGGTATACGGCCGCGCCGTATACCATAAAGCCGTTCCCGCTAATGGCTTTATGGTTACCTCAGACTCTACTTGTGCAAAGATCAGATGTCAATATTCATTTGAACTTTGAATTTCTTTGAGAAACGAATATCTTCTCCTTTTTCCTAAGACTCTACATAGGTACACGGAAGTTTTGCTGAATTATTAAAAAATTTAATTAAACACAGATCTGAAAATAATTTTGTTCGATTAAATAATTATGTAGAATGCTTGTTACTAGAATATCAAATTTTTTTGCTAATTGTGCTCGAGTTTCTTGTATAATTATTTTGATGGCTCAAAAAAATTATTTTCATATCTAGTTATCTATCTTTAAATATTTCAGCATAATGCTTCTTACCGTGTATGTTTATATAAAATTGTGAAAATGAATAAATGTTGTAATTATTACTAAACAAGAAATTATTAGACCATTAAAAATACTATCACTAAGTTTTATATTAAATAGTAAAAACAAAGATTAAAATAATTAAATTTTAAATGAAAGGAAGAGAATCAACAATTTCTCTCTAAATAAAGAAAAAAGAATGTTTTAAAGTTTATAGTGGCAATTCTATTTAGATTTGTGCTAGAATTTTGTTTTCAATTTTAATTGACAAATACGACAAATCTGACTTGGCATAAAAATTATTTAAACAGAGGTCATTTGAAAAGAAATTAATTTCGCGAATTTAGTTATTAATGTGATTTTCTTCATATTACAGTCAAGTAAAAATAAGTTTTCAGGTGAGTGCTGTAAACATGCCTGTTGCCATACAAGCTCAGTATACAAGAGAACGTAAAGAGCAGTTGTTTGCAGTTACGTTACGTGCAGTTAACTTATGGATATGAATATACTCGTATAGCATTGTACTAATGCGACAATTAGAGTCAAGGAAAGGGTCTCGGCAATCGAAACCTTAATTCTCACGGCAATTTTTTTCTCTGCTACTTGCACGCAATTTATACGTGATACTCTAAGATAAACGTTAAAGGATTGATTCCAGTCCACCTTGGAAGTCTTTCGGCGAGTTTGTAAATCCAAAATCCATTGAATGACAAATAGAAGAAATCATGATGAACCAGTTTATTTTTCTTTTCGTTGTTGTAAAATTTTGCACGCGAAACAAGGTTGACAAGTTTCCGTTTCGCTGCGAGGCCACATTTCAACGCGTAAAATTCTTTTTTCAGACGGTTTATCTAGCTATTTACATCGTGCATTTATTAAGGCACGTTTTTTCAACTATGTTCTGTTTTTATTGCTAATTAATATTACGTGAATAATCAATATTATATAATATGATGACGGTATATTTGTAATAAATCGACTGCACATTGTTATAGCGTGCACATTGTTTTACATACAAATTTTCAATGTCAGTTCATTGGAATTCAGTGCTATACGTATCCACGTATTCTTCTTTAAAAATCGACAATCTCAAGAAGATCAGTTCCACATTCGATTTCCTTTCTTATCAATTTTCGAATACGATAATATCGCGGATCTCCTTCTGTGCGACATGGAAAAAAAAAGACCGGATTTGTTCGACTGAAATCGTGTTAATATACACTGAGAGAAAGGATTTTATTAACTTAACAAGTCATCAGTTTAACCAATGAGAGTCGGTAAATATATGACAACAAATTTTGTTGTTATGTTTGCTGCTAGTCTGCTATACCAATCAATTATTAATAACAGAAGCAAACTATACAGAATCTAACTTATCTTTTGGATAAATTTTAGGCTCGTTTACATAGAATTTGTAGATGATCGTGGAGT
>Ga0157364_1008666_pt1 | contig 10542 bp, 8 predicted proteins | sample AttsexASBM2_FD_111476 | JGI IMG/M metagenome (GOLD analysis project Ga0157364, IMG submission 111476) | Fungus gardens microbial communities from leaf cutter ant in Ribeirão Preto, State of São Paulo, Brazil - Atta sexdens ASBM2 | ecosystem: Host-associated > Fungi > Mycelium > Unclassified ... | reverse complement strand
CACCTGCTCTTTGCTCTGCTCTTTGCTGAGGCTGGAAGAGGGCACCATCTGGGGACTGAACTAATGGCTGGAGGGAATCCACTCTCAAAAAGAATCCTATGAACACTCTGTCACTGAATGACACCCATATGGAAGAGCTCCCTATAGCTCACCACAAGTACATGTGTTCCTCTACAAAATCTGGGTATCACCTTTGGGAAGTATATTAGGGCATGGTAGGTACAAAGATGAACTGATTTGAGCTCTCTCTTAGGGTGGGATATCCCTGAGAGAGTCACTGGTACCCTTGAAAAGGGGTTTGACCAGAGTACTCATCTTGGTGTCTGTCACCTGATCCCAATGGGATTGTTCCATGACAATCAAGTTCTATGGCAGGGGCTAAAGGCTAGGGTGGGGTAGTAGATATCATGAATGGAAGGAGTAGGAAAGTCTTTAGGTGAATAAATGTTTTTGGAAGGTAGATATTTGGCAGTAAAGAGTTTGTCATTTAATGTAGTTTTCTTATTCTTTACTGCCTAGGCTACTAATTACATGTTGGTACTTAGGAGGTATATGTCAGTGAGCCAACTCCTGAGCCAGAATAAAACCAACTGCTCTTTATTAGTATTTGACAAAAAGAACTCAATAGAGTTTCCATTGGATTTTCTACACTATATATACAATTACTATGTGGCTATGCTCCTTATCTCCCATGGTCTCCATATTACTTGTCAACTGACTTCTTTATTATATGCTATGACTGTGATGTGACCATTCTGTGACCACTATCACACCTTTTTTTTGTGACTCTGTGACTATCATGTGATATCTTCCCATGCCCCACCTTAGTAATAAAAGAAAAAAAAGAAAAAGAAAAATTAAATAATAACTTAGCTGTTTTGCCAAATTATAACAGTATACTTATAACATATGCCATAGGATTTGTCACCATGTCCCCCAATTGCCTCCTGCTCATTTGTATTTAGAGTAGTTAGCTTTATAATTGATGATTTTTTAAAAATAATAATAATAATTACCTCTTTCTCTTATACTACTATCTTATATGGTCCTAATAGAGAATTAGTGAATATACTAAACTTTCCTTCTCATAATCAACTAATAGCACTCTGAACAACAAGTATATTAGTCAAGACCCCTTCTCATTAATAGAAGTTGATGCATTTGCTTATAGAGGACATTCCCCAAATATCAATTACAATCAACAAAGATCTCAATCCACTGAGTCTACTGAATCTGGTGAATTCAAAGCCTTCTCTATGGACTATACAGATAGGATGCAAGCTCAAAACCACCAGTCATGGGCCAATCAACTTAAAGAGGAAAAACAGAATATTTTCTCCTAGGTCAATATATCTTATGTTCACAATGAGGCTAACCTGCCCACCCATTCACCTCATGTCAATAGTACCAACTATTCAGTTTCTTTTCCAGATCTAGAACCCTTGGCTATCCCATATCAGACAAATCAATCTGCAGACCCACAACTATGGGATAGAAACTTTAATTCAATCTCTCTATTTGGTACAGATGAATTCCTAGTAGGTAATACCAAGAACATTATATGCTCTCTTCAAAGAAGTACTACCTTCATCAAACAAAGGTCTCTAGGTGACAAAAGCAGTTAAGATATCTCTCAAATCTCAGAATTTGGCTTCACAGCATAAGATCCCATATTTTCAATCTATAGCTCTGAATAGGACAAACTCATAGCAAGCAACAACTCAAGGACTTTTTGACATCTAGGATCCTCTCACCTATTCCTCCTAGATCTAGCACAAATGTCTTAACCAAATCTAAATATTACAACAATATCAAGTCTTTTACATAAGTCACCAAAGAAAATTTCAAAGACATATTGAAGATAAAAGAGATCTTTTCTAAACTGTTGACAAAATGCACAATGTTATATACAATACTAATTAAAAGATATGTTCCAAGATCAACATGACCACTAAAGTCCACTCTAAGTCTGAGTTGACAAGAAAAACTCAATGGAGTTCCCATTGGATTCTATATACTACTTATACAACTATTACATAGTCTGTGCACTACTTTCCCATACTCACCATGTGACCTGTCATGTAATGTGACCATATGACTTTCCCATTTCATGTGACTGTAATACTTGTGATATGACACTTTCCTGTACTTTTTATATGTAATAGAAAAAGAAAAAGAAAAAAAATATAAATAATGACTTAGCTATTTTGCCAAGTTATGACACTACCCTTCTCTTAAGTTTCCTTGTCCCAAGGATTTATAGCTTGTAATATGGGTCAACCATATTGTTTATTTTGTCTTTATCTTCCTCCATCTATTCCCTAATTTCTGACTCCTTTTGCTTGATTTCTTCTTCTTTTTCCCTTATTGTTTCTAATGCTCTTCTCTCATTTCTTTGTTTTTCTTTCTACTATTTCCAGTTCCTCTCAAGTCTTTTCCAATATTCTTCATTATACTTCTTATCTATTATGACTTGGCAAAATGGCTAAGTCATTATTTCTTTTTCTTTTATCTTAGACTTACTACATAGAATAGAGTACAAGAAAGTATCACATCACATAGTCACATAGTCATAGTCACATGACAAGAAGTCATAGCATCACATCATATGATGTCACATGATGGTCACATGATAGGCATGGGAAAGTAGTGCATAGACCATGTAGTAGTTGTATAAGTAGTGTAAAAAATCTAACAGGAACTCTATTGAGTTCTCTTTGTCAAATGCTGATAAAAGAGCAGTTGGCTTTATTTTGGCTCAGGAGTTAGCTCACTGACATTATCTAATTACCCAAATAATTTCTTTGCTGTAAACCTTCCTGGTAATTCTTCTTTTTTAAATGTTTCTTTTTCTTTTTTCTATCTATTTACTTTCTCTATATTCTATTGGTACTCCTTTTCAAATTCTTTGATTGCTTTCTTTGTATTCTCCAAACTCTCCTTTTCCTCCCAAGTATTTAATTCTACTGTGAATTCTTTCCAGCATACCAAGTATTTATCTTTCTCTCTAATCTGCTACTTGTTTAGAATTTTCTCTATCTTCTATTTTTCTTCTCCTTCAATTATTACTAGAGCTGGTTGCTCCTTTCTCTGCTCTTCTACTTGCCTTACATAGCATTGTATTCTACTAACATTTACTACTAGATATATTTTTACTATACTAGGTAATTCTAGTTCTACTGCATTCGAGGATACTATCTTCTTTATCCTATAAGGGCCAACAAACCTCTTTGTCAGCTTTTCTATTCTTCTTCTAACCATTTGGTATTTCAAGTCCTTAGTACTAAGCATAACTAAGTTCTCTACTCTATAGTCATCAACTTCTGCTTGTCTTCTATTAGCATATTTCTTTATCTCTTCTTGTACTTTTCCTAGCATTGTTTTTGCTTCCTCCTGAATTTCTTTTATTTTTTCTATGAATTTTCCTACCCCTTCATATTTCTTCTTCATTCTTCCCTTGAATTCTATCCTAGGGTCTTGCCTATAATTTGCCTTAAAAGATGACATTCAAGTCCTTGAGTATGCTTTATTGTTGTATACAAACTCTGTTGTTTCCAACTATTCAGGCCATTGTTCTTGCCTATAATCAATGAATATTCTCAAGTATTACTCTAACTCCCAGTTCATCCTTTCTATTTGCCCATCTGTTTGTGGATGAAATGCTATTAACAATTTACTCTCAATCCCTAACATCCCATTCAGCTCCCATATTAAACCTACTGTAAATTGAGATCCTTTATCTGAAATAATGCTTTCTAGTAGCCCATACAGTTTCCACATATTATCTCTAATTAGTCTTGCTAATCCTTCTGCTAATGTTTTCTTTGTAGTTGGTATAAGTGATAAAGTCTACTGATATATGCATCCATGGTTTCTCTGGAATTGAATTTGGCATTAACTTTTGTGCTGGCTGTTCTGTGCAGTTTTTATTTCGCTGATAGGCATTACATTCTTCTATATATTGTTTTACCTCCTTTGTTACTTCTAGCCACCAAAAATTGCAAGTAACCAGTTCTACCATCTTCTATTGCTCCTATGGCCTTTTACTAGCATATTATGATGCAGCCTAATTATTTCTGTTCTAAGCTTATTATCTTTTGGTACATAGACCTTTTCTTCTTTGTATATTACACTATTGACTTCTTTCTATTCCTCATCTCTTGACATTTTTACCCCTGCTCACTTCATCTCTTTCACAGCCTTTATTACTTTATTGTCCTTTACCTTTGACTTTCTAACTTCCTCTAGTAGATTTACTTTATCTACTAAGATTTCTACTGCCTATGTTCTTCTTACTTCTAACCATTCTAGTTTCACCAATATCTCATTCTTGTTGTCTTTTTTCACTCCAACTTTCCAATCTAGTCTTTTACTCAAACTGTTTGCTTTTTCCATCTTGCTTCCTAGAACATGCTTTAGTATAAAATTGAACCTAGATAGGTATAAAGCCCATCTTGCTTGTTTCTGATTTAACTTCTGCACTTTTATAAAGTATTCAAGATTCTTGTGATCTGTCCAGATCTTGAACTTAATTATTGCTCCTTTCAGGAAGTGTCTCCATGCTTCTAAACATCTGACTACTACTAACATTTCTTTGTCATGTATCTCATAGTTTATCTTAGTATTACTTAGAGATTTTGAAATAAAAGTGACTAGTCTCTACATCTCATCTGAGCACTTCATTAAGAGTACTTCTATCACAGTTCCTTGTGACCCACAGCCACAATGGCCCTACAAGAAGATGTCATCTGCTTAGTCATGCTATTTACAACCATTTTCTATTCTTTGTACTGATTTACTAAGACCTTTAGCTATAAACTAGCACATTGATGTTAATACTCTAGTTTTGTCCTCCATCTAGTAGACTCATTTGGAATCCAGTTGAAATTGTCCTCATTATTCTCAACCCTAGTCTATTACAAATAAAAGGGCAATAGGTAGAGGTTGGTTCAGCTAGTTAGCTAAGACTAAGCCTAGTCACTCTAGAGTTCCTACTTGACAACTTCTCTAGTTACATAATTTGAAGTATTTGCTTTAACCCTAAACTCTTTGTCTAAGTTTGGTGCTACTAATACTAGTTTTATCATAAAGACCTGTTTACACTTGTCAAATGCTTACTATTGCTCTACTTCCCATTGCCACTTTATGTCCTTCTTCATGAATATATTCATTGGCCTTGCTACTTGAGCAAAATCTTTGATAAACCTCCTATAATAATTTGTGGGACCTAAGAATTTCCTGATATCTTTTATATCTTTGGGCTCTGGCCAACTAAGTACTCTATCCACCTTTTCTTTCTCTATTTTTATTCTGTTGGGTTTTATAACAACCCCTAGGAATCTTATCTTCCTTACTTTTTACACATATTTTTCTGGCTTGACATATAAGTTATTTTCCTCTAACTTTCTCAATATTTCCTCCATGATTTTATTATATTCTTCCTCAGTTTCTATCTCTACTAATATATCATTTACAAATGCTACGACTTTTCCTTTGTTGATTGGGTCCCTTAAAATTTCATTTATTGTTACCTAAAATATAGCTAGTGAGTTTGTCATTCCAATGAATATCACAGTTAGCTTGAAAGAGCCCATATGCATTGTAAATACTCCCTTCTACTCATTCCCTTCCTTAATCCTTATATTGTTGAACCCCCACCTCAGATTCATTTTAATAAATACCTTTTTGCTATTCATGTTGTCGATTAACTCTGTAATTAATAGTAATGGGTAATTATTTTTCACTATCTAGTTGTTTAGGTTACAGTAGTCTATTACTATCTGCTTACTTTTATTTTTTTTTCTATGAAAAATACCAGTGATATTTGAGAGAATTTGGATAGTCTAATATATTTCTCTCTTAGCTAGTTCTCTATGAACTTTTGGACTTCCTCTCTTTTATTCTTGGATAAAGGATATATTCTTCCCTTTTGTGGTTTAAACATCTCCTTGAGATCTATCATGTGATTCCAAATTTTTCTTGTTAGTATCCTCTCTGATTCTACCTTTCCAAATACTTTTCTCTACTTTAAGAACTTTTCTGGGACTAACTCTTTCATTTTCCTATGATCCTCTTCTATTTCTTTTTCCTTTTCCCAATCCTCTTTATCATCTATTATTCATTTGATGATTTTCTCTTTCTCTTAAGTTACCACTTTTTTTTTCCCTTTTGACTTTCTTCTTTTTCTACTTTAGTACTACCCTGCTATACAAGGGTGGGCACATTGTCATTTTGACCTCCCTAGTTTCCTAATTTATTTCTGGGTTATATGCTTATAACCACAGTATTCCTAGTATCACCTTTGTCTTTCCTAGGTCGCATACATCCATTCTCATTCTTTCTACATAGCCTTTATAGTACACATTTGTTTTCACCTGATATGTAATAGCTCTTTTACTACTATTTGTTCTATTGATATTTCTAACTATTATTGGTCTCTTTAGCTTCTGCAGCTTAAACACATATTTTGCTACTGTCCTTTTGTTTATAAACATCCCTGTTATGCCACTATCCAAGAGCACTTTGACTGTTACTCCTTCATGGGTATTGACCTTTTCTACTCTAATATTCAACTATACTTCTCTTAACATTTTGAAGGTTCTCCTGACCTTCCTTTGGCTATTCCTCTTTTTTGTTGCACTTTTCAACTCTCCTGGTCATGCACTGCTGTTATTGATAGACTATGATAGCCCTTAATGATCACCTAAGGTAGATGTTCAAGAAGAACTTAATGGAGTTCTTCATTGGATTGCTTGACTACTTATACTACTTTACAAGTGGCTATACACTACTAGTCCATGATCACATGTCTTTCTGGAATGTTCTATGATCATATAACCTTGTCACATGATCAGATTACCTAAGTTCCCATGCTATTTATATCTTGACTCTGTTATATAACTTGATATTGTGGATCAAGTGTTCAAATGCATAGGAATTTATTTCCTTTTTGGGGCTCTCATAACACTAAGTTCTTTAAGTCCTTGGCCAACAGACTAAATATAAAGTTACACTTTACCTCAGGGTACTACCCAGAGGCCAATGGCCAGACAGAACATACTAACCAGATACTGGAGCAATTTTTAAGAATCTACTACAACTATTAGCAATCAGATTAGCCCCAACTACTACCCCTGGCAGAATTCACCTACAACAATACCCCATCATCCACCACCAGGACCTCCCCTTTCTTTACCAACAAAGGGTACCACCCAAGAGCCTAGTTCTAAGTCCAGAGAGAACTGTTATGACTTAGCAAAATAGCTAAGTCATTTTCTATTTTTCTTTTTGTTTTGTTTTGTTTTATTTAGTCACTAAGGTAGAGCATGGGAAAGTATCATGTGATAGTCACATAGTCACAAAGCATGACATTTGTCACACACACAAGGTCATGGTCACAACATGTGATGAGGTAGACACATGACAGGAATAATATGAGAACTATGGGAGAATGTTGTATAGCCACTATAGTAAAATGTATAAGTAGTATACAGAATCAAATGGAAACTCTATTGAGTTCTCCTTGTCAACTCTGACTTGGAGTAGATTTAAGTTGTCACAGCTAAAGTCTTACAAGAACTACCTCAAGGAACAACTAATAATTTCATATCAGACTTAAAAAGGATACATGACAAACTGAAACAAACCATTCAGATGGCCCAGTATTGCTACCAAATTGCTGCAAACAGGAAGTGTTCCCTAGATCCTGAAATCCAAGTGGAAGACCAAGTTTTTACCTAGCAAAATTCATTAGGACCATCTGACCATCTATCACAAAAGGCCACTTACTGATTTGTGATATGATATTGGAATATTCAAAAAGGCTTAGAAAGTGAGTTTGAGACAGTGACAAGAGATGTTGTTAAGTCTGAGGTCTAATTCTCAGACAAGGAGTTCTTATGTACAGGATTGTGATGGTCTGTGTACTAGGACAGATCATCACATGCTACTACCTATTGTTCTACATATGGTAGTGCCTTTGTACTCTAAAATGCAATAACTTAACCATATGGAGGCTGTCCTTTGTTCTAAGAAAAGGATAGATGACTATCTATGGGTAATTAATGAAGTCTATGTACAAACATTGAGGCCTTCATATCTCCACTAATATTAATTGCCTTGAGGTTGTTTTAGGCTCATTCTAAGCAGTATGAAGAAGGCTTCTGCTGAGCCTAGAATTAAAGCATTGATCATGGTGGTTTCTGAGATATTAGCAATTTAATAAACAGTAACATGGTGGTTACTAGTTGATCTGCTTAATATCTCAGCCAATATTGATTACCTCAAGTTGTGACTGGTATTGATCAAAAGGTTTTTTTGAGGGCTTTCCGTAGCCTTTGAGACTGTGAGAATCATTGAAGAATTGATGGAGATATAGCCAAATGAAGTTTGTGATACTATTAAAAAAATTAACAGAATGCTACCTTGGCCTGTTCAAAGTACTAGGCAAACCAGGGACACATTTCTATCTAGTCAAGCTTCCAAACTACTTAAGAGCTATCCACCTCATCTTCCACATATCCCAACTGGAGCTAGCACACTTTAGCTGGATCCTAAACAGAGATAACATACCACTGCCACCTATTGAGATTGATGGACACCTGGAATTCAAAATTGCACAAATCCTAGATGCAAAACTTGATCAGCAAAGAAGAGACCTCCTAATGTATCTCATACAATAGGCAGGTTATAAAGGATCTGCTAACCTATCAAATGCCCCTAAACTTGTTAACAACTTTCACCACCAATACCCTGGGAAACCAAGCCCTAGGAGCACTGCCAGACCCACAAACTCACCACATTGCTTGGAAGCCAGCATTGTCAATAATCACTGAGAAAGTTAAGTTTATGGCCACAAGAATATGGCCATAAGAGGGAGTACTATCATGCCCCTATAATACCTCAGACACAGGATGATGTGTATGCAATGTTGATCATAACACATATACACTGGACTATCCTTGGGTTCCTGTACATATGCTTATGTCATCAGGAAACTCGACGCATGTCCCAACTGCTTCCCTCATATGTACTTATTATAGCTCCTCTGTTCGGGAAATTCCTTAGGAACTATAAAAGACTTACTATTAATTAAATGACTTAGTTTCATTCTCAACTAGGGTTTTCAGACAATACTAGTTCTCCTCCTCTTCTTTACAGAATTTATCTCTACTGTCCAATAAACCAATTGTTTTTCTACTGGACAGAGTACAGGAAGGCACAATTAAAATTGAGACCAAGCTCACAAGAGAATCCTATGTTGAACTACTGGATTCTGACAAATACTATAACTACTCTGAAGGATATTATTTGATTTTTTATAACTTTTCTCCTGAGAAACCGTCATCAATAAAAGATAAGAGAGAGACAGGAATGAAAAGATTCATGGTTCTTTTTTCAAATATATGAAATAGAGGAACCATATAAAGAGCAGAGAGAATTGGGCAAAAAGCAGATTTTTGAGTGAACACTAATGTCTATATTGAACAGTGGTGACATGAAATGATTCCAAATATATTAAGTATGTCTGTTAGTTAAGTAGTTAAAGAAGAAGTAAGTGAGTTTGTCATTGAAGCCTACTTTGGCCATAATTAGAGAAAGTAGTTGGTAATTAAGCAAAGGAAAAAATTAAGCAATGTTGTCAGCATCTAAAGTCCAATGACCGGAATTAAGCCAACTGTCTCTTTGTTCAGAGTTTGACAAAGAGAACTTGATGGAGTTCTCACTTAATTCTCTACTACTTATACATTTTACTACTATGACTATGTGCTTGCTCTCCCATGGTCCTCATGTTACTCTAGTCATGTGATACTCTGTGACTGTGACTCGTGTGATATGACATTGTGACAAAGTCACATGATACTTTCCCACACTCCATCTTGTAGTTATAAGTCCAATAAGAAAAGAAAAGAAATATAAATAATAACTTAGCCATTTTGCCAAGTCATAACAAATGTTAAATGCCAGGATATTTGTATATAGTTCAATCTAATCTGCACAAACCACATAGGTAAGAAATACTCCTGTATCAGTAGTAGATTGCTATTAAATACCACCTAGTTGATTAGAATGCAGGAAATTTGATGTGATAGAGTAGACTTGAATTCTATTGCTTATAGCTTTTTCAATGAGTTTTCTGATTATGTTGAGTAGTATGATAGGTTGAAAGGATTTAGGAGTATCATATGAGAGTTTGTTGGGTTTTGAAATGATAATAAATGACAATTTCTTAAAGTGCATAGGATAATAGCTAAGATTGATATATGTATTGGCTATGTTAATGATGTTGGTCATATATTCAATATTATTTCAAGGTGTCTCTATGAAAGGTAATCTGAGTGTTATGAACATCGAGTGGGACTACAATTATTATCAGCCATGGTCTAATAATGAGTGGTTAGTAGACAAGATGTTGGCAATGTTAGACGAGGACATTATTATGCAGTAATGCATTGAATAATGTCTGAGGACTCTAAGAGATAACGGACTTACAGAATGGACAGGACTCTTCGGAGAAATCTCGGACTATCTTCCTTTCTATTT
>Ga0157364_1008665_pt1 | contig 10543 bp, 3 predicted proteins | sample AttsexASBM2_FD_111476 | JGI IMG/M metagenome (GOLD analysis project Ga0157364, IMG submission 111476) | Fungus gardens microbial communities from leaf cutter ant in Ribeirão Preto, State of São Paulo, Brazil - Atta sexdens ASBM2 | ecosystem: Host-associated > Fungi > Mycelium > Unclassified ... | reverse complement strand
TTTTATATAAACACATACACAATATATATTTTATATATATATATATATATATATATATATATATATATATATATATACATATACATATATATAGAGTGTAGGTGTACATATATATAGTGTGCGTGCATAATATAAATGTATATTAGACTATTAATAATGTAAAGTAAAAATAGATTTCTGTCATTACTTAATATATATGTATGTTACTATACGCTGAAGATGGCTCAAAGCAGAGCCGAGACGTTCATTTCTGAGAATTATGCATTGTAAATTAGATTTTTTTTGCACTAACGACAGCTTTGATTAATTGATTTTTATCTTTAGCCTTTTTCTTATGTTATTAAATATACATTAAGTACATTTAATTAGATGCATATATAATATAAATAAATAATATAATTTATGTATTAAATTGAATTATGATTAACTATGATATGAATTATAATTAACTATTAATAATTTTCCGTAGAATTCGAAATAATTATAACGAATAAATTACAAAATGTACATATACAGGGTGTTCCATTTTAATCGATCATCTCAAATATTTCTTGAACAATGAATTTTAAGGAAAAATGTTTCAGATAAAAGTTTTGAGACTTTGAGGGGGACATAAGATGATGCCATTAGTTTGATTGATTTTAGGTGGCGTCGTCAAGGTCAGGGCAAAGTTACTTTGAATTTTTTAAAGGAAACTCCTTATTTTTCATTACGTATTCATGTAGCTGACCTTGAGAGCTTTCCAAAATACTGTAAGTTCATTTTTGTTAAGTATTTTTCGAGTTATAAGCACTTGCAAGTTACAGCACCGCAGACAGCATTACAAAGTGCCCGACTGATGGTTAAAACCTCTTAAATATTGTTCAGAATCATGTTCTGAATAATATTTGTCAAGTTCAAAGTCATTGGAGATTGTACCTCTTATTTTCATTTTTATGTAGAAATGAATTTTTAGTGCAAAAATAAATTTTTGTCTGAAACATTTTTCCTTAAAATGCACTGTTCAAGAGATATTTGAGGTGATCGATGAAAATGTATCGATATCCTGTATACAACGTTGTAAGTAATTTATTATTTATGAATTCAATTTATTGCAATCTGATATTATAGGGCAGCTATCACGATACAAGTCGGAATGGATTCCAATTGGAATTAATGCTTTTTTCTCTAGAAAATACAATAGAAATCTAGGCAATAATTGAATAATTCTCGGAATTATTCAATATATTGGAAAAATCAAATCAATTTTGAATAATTCCATACTATGTATCCTGGAGAAATGAAGGAATCAATTGTGCCGAGCAAAGTGCACTGAAAGTGGATTAAAGCATGTGTAAAGCATATAGCTGTGCGTCTGATACACACGTCAATTGGCATTACAGTAATGTCAACATTGATTGATGTTAGCCGACACGCGCGCGTTCTGGAATCTTTCATTCGCGATAAAAATTGTAGTACTATACAGCAATGGGACGTTATGGAGAAGAATTGATGATCATGATAAATATTTGAACATGCAAAGACAGATACTTACAATTATTAAAACATTATGATTTTCTGCGAATTTAAGGGAGTTCGTGTCTCCAAAGTATTACAATTTCGTTAGATATACATGAGAGCATCTTTTTTAAAACTATTTTGATATCCTGTTTCGATAAAATGCATTCAATATAAATGATTCAGTATATATTTTTATGATATCAGATAAAACTGTGAAATTAGATGTCAAAAGAAAGACAAATAATATGTGATAAAACTAAGAAAAAAATGAATATCTGACACTATTATATTGATAAATTTTTAAATTGTATTATTAATTGTATTTTCTTCTTTTATATTATTTTATATATTAGATATGCAGGAATTAATAATTAAATCGATATTTGTCACGATGAAGAATTATATACATATAATCTCGTATAAATGTAAAGAAACTATTTTTTTATAAATATTTTAATTGTAATTATAAAGAAATATTATAACGTTATTGTGTGATATCACTATATGTATGTACATTTAAAAAATATTTTTTAATTTAAACAATCACTGCATAAAAAGACAAAAAAACAACAAAGTGACAAGTAAAAATATCGATCCTAAAAATTTGCTTTTCATTATTTAAAAAGTACTAATTTTTTATTTGCGTATCACTTTTCTATCAATGTAACGTTATACATGTATCTATTTTTCAAAAGATGTGTGTAAAGGATGATGCAACTGCGTATTGCGATTAGAAGATTAAGTCTATAATTAAGTGATACATCATAGAGAACATTTTGCAGAAAATATTTTGCATTCAATTCATAAGTATTTGGCTATTCGTAATTGCGTAACAGTAGCAACACTAATAATTACGTAAATACCGAAAATACCGATATTCCGATTGTTGCATTTACACACAAACCGTATCAAAATAATACGCACACATATACACAAGTTTTTCGTTTAATTTTTCTGTTATATATAAATCTATACACAGGACTGCAATAATCGTATACTGACCGACTGCGACTCTGGTGGCGTTAAGCTTCTTTGTGGCTTTCTTATCCTCCATTTATCCGCTCTTAAAGCTTGTGTCTATAATTAGCACTCTTAATTAATAGTGTTAATCGCGATGTATGCGCTGATATACAGTTGGATGTCAACTACGTGGTGTCGATTCGTTACACACGCAATAAATATGTCTTTCCAACACGAAGTGACTGACGTTTCTGAAGGAAGAGGGAGAGTCCCGAAGAGCATAATGCCTCTCTCAGGAATCCCTGTAGCCTGCAATACAATATGGGTGGGAGAAGACGAATGCGTTTCGCGCGAGTGATGGTTGCGTACACTTGAGAAAAGAAATATTTAGAAATGAAAGCGATAAAGATAACGATAAACCAGGCAAACAGGTCGGTATAATCAGTATGCTTTGCTAATAAAACCGAACATCGCTAATTTTTTATGATATTTTATTTACACCCCTTACTTTTAAATTAATCACATGCAATTTTAAAACAAAAATTTACGAGATAAAATGTATTTTAACGATCAAACTGTCAATTTGAATTTTACACACAGAAAAATATATCATTCTATTGCTAAGAAAGTGATTACTTAGCAGGGACCTAGACTAAAAATTTTTTTCAGTTCGATTTTATTATAAAACATCAAATAAATGTTACAGTTTTATATCAGTTTCGATTTTGACTCTTCTAAAAAAAAAGGGTATAAATGTTTTAAGTTTCTTTTTCAGTTCAGTTCGGATCCCTGCCTATTGTTTAGTTTACTTTTTTAAATAACAATCTTAAAATATATTTATTGTACAAATTTGAAAAAAAACTCATTATTATGTACTCAAATAAAAATTTACTTTTTTTTAATATTATAAAATTTTATCAGCTTTATATAATAATTAAACATACAATCGAATTTATTTTAATTTAATAATCTCGATGGAAGTAATGAACTTATTAGGATTCAAAACATATTTTAGTAAATTTTATGTTTGTAACGAACTTATGACAGAATTGCGAATATTATGAATTTTTTAAATATTTCCAACGAGTAATTAATATTTGAACACAGTCGATATTTTTCTGTATATACAAATAAACATAAAAAATATAAATATTATTTAAAGGTTAGATCTACAAAAGCTTTATAAAAAAAAAAATAAATAAAAGGTATCACGAATTAAAAAAAAAATCTACTCTGATTATTAACCTTTCGAAGTATTGTATATCGAATGGTATATTAATATATTGAAGTATCCCTATATTCAATTATAACAAATTTCTGTCAAAATTAAACAATCTATTTTGTTTATATTACATTAAATTAGATTATTCTTATTAAAATATACAATAAATAGCAAATATTCTGAAGAATAAATCAAAGTATAAAGGTGCCTATAAGAGCCAACATTAATTATTAGTCATATAATAATCAGTTATTAATCAATAAATTTATTAGATAGACATAAATTATAGACATTTCGATCGTTTAAATCCTTATCAATACAAATGTCTAATACTTAAGAAAAATATTCGTCATATAAATAACATGAAATATCATAATTTAAAATTGTGGGTTAATACTGATTCATTTAATATTGGATTAATATTGGATTAATTTAATATTGTTTCTATCTTTATGTATCCAAGAGTATGTATCTTTATGTATCTTTATGTATCTCGTTCATTTTAATTGTTAAATTAAATGACAAACGCTTGGAATAACCTGTGTGGTTATTCCAAGCAATCTCATCGCACGCTCGAGATCAGATACAATATGATGAGTCACCACATAGGTTATTCCAAGCGTTTGTCATTTAATTTGGCAATTAAAATGAATAGCTCTTGGACACGTAAAAACAGAAAGAATATTAAATCAATCGGCATTAATCCGTTTACATAATTTTAAATTATGATGTTCATGTTATTTATATGATGAATACTTTTCTTAAATATTAAACATTTGTATTGCTAAGGATCCAAATTGACGGTCGAAACGTCTACAATTTATGTCTAACTAATAAATTTATTATACATAACTAACCAGTGTTGATTCTTATAAGCATCTTTGCTTTATTATAAAATATATTCGATATTCTTTTTATATGAATTGTCATTATTGGTTCCTTGAAATTAATTAGTATCTTTTAATTAACAAAAAATAAATGGATTTTAAGAGAGATTTTATCTAGCAATAGTAACTGTTTCAGATTTTGGCGCCAGCTGCAGAAAATTAATAGTATATGATTTTATCAATGTCTCATTTCAAAATGTTATTTCACATCTGAATAATATTAATTCCATGGAGTATGGATTGAAAAAGTACTGTTCATGAAAGAAAATATTTTTAATATTTCTAATTCATTTTAAAGCATGTAGATATAATTAGCTGATTGTTCGATACAAACCTTTAACCACAAATATTAACATCGTTATATTTTTTTTGTTATAACTCTTGATTCTTAATAAAGCTTCTATGAAATTAAATTAAATTCTAACATTTTTTTCTTATTTTAGAACATAAAATACGCAGTTTGACTGTTGAAACTTGAATACTATGTACATTATCAATTGCTTATAATAATAAAATGTGTATTTAGATGTTCCTTAAATAATGATAATTGTAACAATTACGGAAACAATTAAAAATTATTTTTGTTATTTAAGAAAAAGGAATGTTTTTTTTTATGTCGATTCTTTATTATTCTTTCTGATAAAAATCGGTTTTCTCTCGTAACATATAAGGTTCGATTATTTCTCGAAAAAAATAAAGAGAATATCGATAATACTACTAGTAATAAATGTTTTTCAATTTGTTATCGATATTTGCGAGATATCCCTATAAGAATGTATCATATTTGTCGTGTTACCACAACAAATTTTATAATTATAAAATTCATCCAAATCTAGAGACATTTTCAACTCAAATGCTCTCTAGGGAAATGTTCATTTTTATATAATGGTATGCTCGTAATATTCTGCTGTAATATGAATATTATAAAGAGAGAGAAGCACTATAATATAAACTTATAAATGGGGGAATCCCTTTTTTATTTTGTATGTATATTTTATGTATAAATATATATAAAATTGAAAGATATATATAATCCTATGATATTCTATCATTTTTATATTAAATTAAATGTTATAATATAAATTTAGTGATTTTCATGGACTGAGGTAATTGGAAAAAATTACATTATCTTTTATCGTTTTCATAGATGTACTTTTTATTTCGAATATTATATCTGGCGAATAATAATTACTTAAATAAAATCATGTGTTACGATAAATGAAGCAAACATCACTATGTACATATAAATATTACATGATTCGCTATATCGCATTCTATCGAATGCACTCTACAAGTGGCAGCTTGTATAATCTACGCGCGAAAAATCGTTTAGCATACTAACTGCGAGATATTGTTAAAACTTTTACTTTCAACATTCCCTTCAACACTATATGGAAAAAGGCGCACTCTGTTAAAAATTCAACATCTGAATTATCGGACAATCTAACATCAGCTTGTAGCAAATAGTGCTATTAGCTTACTAAGCTTACTTATACAAACATGTGCTTTGTATTATAATATGACGCGCAAATCGGTCCCGTATGCGCTGTCAATTTTCATAAGGCGAACATACCTGAACATCGAGGATGATTAACGGGATTCAGAATAATCTATTTACGAAAGCAATTATTTAGGAAGTCACACAGGAAATGTCGCCAGTAGAAACGATGTTGGATTCATAATTTTTTTATGATCCAATCGCATGTAACACGTTATACTAAAAAGACCTTTTTGTTTATATTTTGTCTCTTTCTTGATGATTTATATTTTATTCCAGCGCTGACGTTCAAAATAATCTTAATGGATATACACACTTTTTTTTACATGTATTCTATACAAGACACATGTATTTCTTGCTAAAAATTGTAGAATCAACGATATCCATGAAAGGAATGGAAGATAGAGAAAAATTATATATATAACGATCTCTAGTTCTTTAATAGATAATATAAAAATCTGTTGGAGATATAATTTTCAACCATTTATGGGCATAAATTATTCATATACTAGGCTCTCATATATGTATTATTCTTATTATTACGATCAAGCAACTACTTCGAATTTAGCTATTCTCAATTAAAAAAAGCTTATGGAAGTTCTTACTGGCGAAATGTCTTCTAGGAAGATCTTATTTATCGAAAAATCTTATTAATATAATCTATAGTGGAAAAAGTATTATATTATGCACGAGAAATCTGGAACACGTTGCTTGTCGAGAGATTTAATCTCTCTATATCGAATTTCTCGTCGCAATATCTAATATGCATATGTGTAAATATATAAGCTAGTTGTAACAAGCAGATGCAATACGCAAACAGAACTTTGTAGATACTAATAAGAATATATACAACTATCGGAATATTTTCATTGTCTTTGTCATAAGCGACATGTCCTGAAAACAATATTATGAGCCCGTAATCTTATTGCACATTTAATGTTAAATGTTTTATGTCCACAATCAATAATTATTATACGTACTTACAAATTATATAGAAATAATATTCTCATTGCAAACGAGAAAAGTATCTGTTGTTCCTTTCTGAATATAAATTTGAATAAAAATATGTAAATATATTAATTTATAATATATTTGTAATATATTATAAATTAATATAATATATTATATATATATATTATATATATATATATTATATATATATATTTGTAATATATTATAAATTAATATAATATATTATATAATATATTATATATTATATTAATTTATAATATATTACAAACATATTATAAATTAATATATTTACATATTTTTATTCAAATTTATATTATATTATTATTATAGAATATATTACATATATATAATATATTATATAGAATATAATATATTCTATAATATATCATCATCAATATATTCATTTCGAAGAAATATATTTCTTTATAAACAAAAACAAAATAGAAAAATAGGAGAGGAAGAGAAGGAAGGTAAGGAAGAGAGAGAGAGAGAAAGAGAGAGAGGGAAAGAAGACAGAGAGCCACATTTAATACTAAATGTGCAGCGAGTATGCTTCAAATACCTATTGAGAACATCAGCAAATCTATCGCATATTTCATACGGACAATAAACATCATTAAATATGCACTCATAAGCAACTGTTAGCGTACACTGAGAATAATCGAAATATTAGAATGGAAAATTATTACTTCATTAAAACTTGCTACACCGTTTGATTCATTTTCAGATCAGTATTATGCTCCGTTGCGTCTTCCATCGAATATCTACACTTTTCAATATCTTTTGCATTTTCTTCTATCTTAACGGAGTTATCAGCCACATGATCATTCTCGATCTTACACATTTCACCTGCTGTAGTTATATTAGCTTCTGTTTTGATTTCTTGCTTAACTGTAAATGCTTGCTTTCTGGCTTTAGTTTCCTTTTTGGTGTCTGTTCTCTCCCTCTCATACATAAACGTTTTTCGTTTTCTTCGCATCGGCTTGCACACTTTTTTGTACAGCACATTCATCTCCTTTATTCTGCTGGTCGGGATTGTCCAGTCCATCTCTTTAGCCGTTGTATCGGAATTTCGTGTTGGATCCATACCGCTTTCATATTCCGGAATTTCAAATCCCAATTTATTCATGACAGCGATCATTACCTCGTCGACGTTGCCATTGATAATTAAATCAGCTTTTTTATCCTACAAGTACACATTTTTATCAGTGATGAAATATACTTAATATCTTTTTATTATAAATTTATGCCGTGTGATAATCCTACATGTTTTGTCGGTTGCAGATTACATATAACGAGACGACCTCCATATTTTTTTGTATATAAAGGCAGATTACCACTTGGAATAATTTGTAACGTTGTTCCCAGACATATACTTAAATCGGCGACACTAAAAAAACATCAGTATAAATATTATATTCAATATCGAGATGTATGATACGTGCTATTTTAGATAAGTATTTTCAAGAATTTTTATTACAAAACCTGAGACATTCCGCAAGCCATACGAAAACCATGTGTACTATTACATTCACAATTTTAATAAAATTCTTGATATACGAATGTTAAAGTTTACACGTATAATAGCTTAGTATAGCGAGTATTTTATTATAATTTCTGCTATTCTGAATGCTGATACATAATATTACAGTCACTTACCTGGAGTGAAGGTCAGACAGTGTCAAGTCGCTGTCTGGTAAATTATGCTCCCAATCAAGAATGGTATCGTGCATTCGGCCACGGCAAGGGCGCCCTCCTATTTGTTCCGATCTGCATACAGTATCTAAGGATTTTTTCCCCACGCTTTTGGTCGCAAAATTTCGAATAAATTGTCTGCAAAATAATTTATATTTTGACTACTTTTAATGTTCTTATTACAAAAAAACTAACATTATTAATAATTGAACTTATTTTCTCATATTTTTTCTCATATTGTTTAATGGACTGATGGAATTTTTTTTTTGAGCGGAATTAAGTATATTAATTAAATCTAAACAATTTATGTTTTTTTTGTTTCCTTATATTTGAAATTATATTTTTATGTATGTGTACAAACCTGCCACATTTGTCACACTGTTCTGTAAACATATTTCCATGCAGCTCAGCAAGATATTGCCTCTGTATTCCTGATCGTAGATGTAGCCCATCTATATTCTGACTTATAATGAACTTTACTTTTTCTAAAAAAAAAAAAAAAAACAAAGAAAGAAAACATAAAAGAATAGAAAAAGAAAATGTTTATAAAGAGAACTTTGATATTCTTTTTTATAATTTACTTTGCCAACACTTACTGGTTTCTATCAATTTTTTTAATGCCATATGGGTTTTTGTAGGGATTGCTTCATCAAAAGAGATGTTCATAGAAGGTTTTAAACCTTTTTGTTCCAATGTCCATACACCATTTGTACCCCTAATACAAAAAAGATTGTCGCTCAAATTGGCGATATAAATAAATATGTTGTATTCCAATTATGGAGTTCTCTATTTGCTCAATTTATAAATAACTACAAATTTTGCTTGCATATTTAAATTCCTTAATTTTTTCTTTAATTTCGTGTATTTATTATATTTAAGGATTATAGGAATATATTAAGATTATAAGGACAAATTAAAAATACATAAACATGTATGTTTATGTAAGTATCTTTAAAAGTTGGAATACTTTTGGTATGAGGAACTTTTTTTATATAAATAACACATAAATAATAACGATTTAGCGTTATTCAATATGTTTTTAATCTCATTACTCCTTTAATCTTTAAAAATTCTTCTGCGTTTTCCTTTCCAGGATACATCAAATCGCAGTCTTTGGTGGAAACGAATAGGAAAATGGAGATACAGGAGTGAACTCGGGTATGAATAGGTACGAAATTCATAATCTTGAGAAATGACAATGCGATAGTCACCGAAAATCGGGAATACCCGCCGCAGTGCTAATACCGGCTCCAGTGTGGACTACGACGTGACGCGCGCCTTGTATCCAGTCGGCCAGGAGACCACATTTCAGACGAAGAGTCTCGACGCTGTCGTATCTCTGCAAGCAGAAAAGAATAAAGAAAAAAAAACAAGGAAAAAGAAAACAATGGAAAAAAAAAGTAGAGCGTCACTTGACTCCGCGAGGAATTGGCGACGTGGAGCAAAACGCCATCGCGTTTACCGCGCGTTGCCGAAAACTTCGGAAAAAAGAGGGGAAAAAAAAAATATCTCGTCCCGCCGAATATTTTTTTTACCTCTTCCAGTCCGAGCACTCCTTTGTTTTCATACGGCGATAACCCGTCCGCGTAGCTCGATGACATTTTTGCGCGTTCACGAAGTCCGAGATGAGTCCCGTCCCGATATCCGTAATCACGACGCCTCGAGGGAACGCCACGAACGGCGATACGTGCTCGTCGTCTCACACGAAGCGGGTTCGACGCGATTTTCAGCCGCGCTCCGGCCGCCCTCCCATGTGCCAGACGAATACGTAAACAATATGAATCGAGAGCTAATGACCGCGTGCTGTTA
>Ga0157364_1008664_pt1 | contig 10543 bp, 7 predicted proteins | sample AttsexASBM2_FD_111476 | JGI IMG/M metagenome (GOLD analysis project Ga0157364, IMG submission 111476) | Fungus gardens microbial communities from leaf cutter ant in Ribeirão Preto, State of São Paulo, Brazil - Atta sexdens ASBM2 | ecosystem: Host-associated > Fungi > Mycelium > Unclassified ... | reverse complement strand
GCATTTTAGAATGCCAAATGTTAACGCTTTAAAACCACAAAAAGGCGGGAAGATATATAAAATTTAAATTGTTATTTCGGTTGTATCAAATCTAAAGCTCAGAACTTTTTTGTACACCTAATATAATATATTTAACGTAAATTATGTACTAAATGCATTATGTACTGCATGCATTTATCAAAGCGCATTCTAAACACTGGCCTTAAAGAATAAACAGATAAAAAATAGGATGATCATATAAATAAAAGAAAATATTTTGTTAAATTATTATCAGTAATGAAAATTAATTTATACTAATTGTAAGTTTTACTTATTATCGACAGCTAAAATGAAGCCGATTGCTGAAATGATATTTTGGATAGGGTGTTTTGTATACATTGCTACACCAATAGAAACTGCAAGGATCTTGGCAATTATTTCAATACCATCTTACAGTCACCAAATTCCTTTTCGACTATTATGGACCACTTTGAGCCAGAGAGGGCACGAAATCGTCGTTCTAACAACTGATCCGATAAATGATCCCAATTTGACCAATTTGACAGAAATCAACTTCAAATCTCATTACAATCTGATTACAAAACTAAATTTCATCAACAATAGAGAGACGTGGATAAATATACTAAACAAACAATTATGGCCTCTATGTAATGAAATAACAGAAAACATTTATAAGCATCCGAAAGTACGTAAGATGTATGAACTGGATAGTGATACAAAATTCGATGTAGTAATTATAGAAACCATAAAATCACCCGGTCTATATGCCTTAGCGTATAGATTTAATGCACCTCTTATAGGTAAGAATGATGTATATAAAATTCTTATAAATGTTTTGTTTAAAATTTATTTCATTTAACTGAAAATATCAAAGAGAGTAGAGATTACTTCAACTTTCAAATTTTTAATGTTTTTTATCTTCATATTTATAAACATATTGAAGAAAAATTAATAATAACTGTTATGGTAATTGTAACGAAAAAAGAGAATTATTCGCAGGTACAATTTTGTTAAAATATAATATTTCTTGTAACATAAGCAAAATTTGGTAAACTTTATTATTTAATAGTACAATCTTATTTAATTATCCACATTTTGTAAATAACAATAAAAAAATTAGTTTGCAGTTATAAAAGAAAATTTTTTTTGTAATTTTAATAAAATTATCTATTATGATAGAGTGAAGAATATTTAATAGAGATTGCATATATATATATGTTATGTCTTTTCGTAACAGAGATTCCATCTGTATGAAGCGATAATATGTCCGTATTCATAGTCAGATTTTATATTTAAAGCTGTTTTAAAATCTTTAGATGCTCAGTAGCCGATAAAATAATAAAGTAGAGCCCGACTATATAATATGGGCATTAAAGTTTAGACTGCATTCCGTTTCACGCATGATACATATGATATATTATTTCATTTTATTTCATGATATTTCATTTTAATTAATTTTTAAATAAAACTGCAGAAAAAGGGGATGACCTTGAGTTTGACGTATGTTGTCAAGTTCACGACTCTGAGCAATCACCAAAAAGTTTTAACCGTCTCTCGTTATTCGTTAAAAAGTTATTAACAAAAAAAATTTGAAAAAATAACATTTCATTTCTGCTTAGGAGCACACAATTTCCACGCGAAGCGACTCCCACCTTTCCTGCTGCTTGAGGATGCACGATTTCCACGCGAAGCGATTCCCATCGCACCTTCCCCCTGCTTGGGAGCGCACGACTTCCATCTTACCTCCACGTTTCATGTGGAAGTTGTACTGCTCTCAGGCAATAGGAGAGATGGAGTGGGAATCGCTTCACGTGAAATCGTGCGCTCCCAAACAGGAGGGAGATGGGAGTTATTTTGCGTGGAAAGTCATTACATAAGCAAGGAAGATAGTATTTAATATTATATATAGCAGAAGAGCTTTTTTTCAAATTAATTTTTTTGTTAATAATTTTTTAATGAATAACGAACGACGGTTTAAACTTGTTGTAGATTGTTCAGAATCATAACGTTGATAACAAGGTCAAGATCATCAGTGGTTGTTCTCCTTTTCTACAGTTTTATCAATTTTTGTAATATTCGATAAATTATAGCAAGAATAAAATGATGCATCATACGCATAAAATGAAACGCACCATAGGAATCAATTTCATACATTATCGTCATATCTTGGCTGATCATAGCAACATCATAGCAATTATTTTTTTCAGAGTAATTAATAACCAAACGATCTAAATGTATATCTTTATAAAGGTAGGAAAGTTCAAAAACGTCTAACATAATTTCACTCTGTAGAAAGTGAGAGAGACTATATTATTTTTATGTAATTGTTTTATCTGATAATATCATAATTCCGATAACAAAGTATTCCATTTTTAACCAAAAAATATGTAAATATTATACATTATAAAACAGTTTTATTTCATTAAATTATTAGTTTATTTAATAAATCAATGAATTAATATTGGCGTGATAACCAACAGTTTAATCAGTCACAAATACCAACAAACAGTTTTTCCGTCAGTAACAAAATTTCGGTTATTCATATGAAACATTTTTCTCGATGTACATAAACTCCATAACTAATAGTCTATACAATAAGTTTATGTTCGTAAAATTAATTAGAAAAATATAGTGTACCGTTATCCATTTGATTTAATATTGAATTTAGTTTGTATTCTTCTTACATCACTGTATACTCTGAAAAAATAATTGTATTATATAAACAAATTGTTAGCTTAATTACTTCTCCAATATATGCACACCTTTTTAATGATATTATAATATTACCTTAATTTTTAATTGTCTAAATCCAAACTTTGTTTAAATAAATTATTCAAAAAATTTATTGTATTATACATTATATATCTATAATATTTATTTACAGGTGTAACATCAACTGGATTGTATAATAGTAACCATTACCTATTCGGTGCACCTGTTCTGCCATCACATCCTTCGACTTGGGAAATGCAAGATACTATTAGTGATTTTAATCTGTCATTGTGGCAAAGAATTAAGAATTTTATTCGTTTATGGTATCACATATATTGTACATTAAATCATTTTTACCCTGAGCAGCAAGCCATAGCAGAAAAATATCTTGGAAAAAATATACCGGATATACGTGACATGGAAAGAAACATAAGTTTTGTTTTCCAAAATCAACAAGAAATTCTTTCATTTGTTAGACCACAAACATCAAATGTTTTGTCATTTGGAAATTTTCATATTTCAAAAAAACTCGCGGCTTTACCAGAAGTAATCATTGCATTTAAACCATATATTATTGAAACTTTATTGTTTGACAAATAACATTTTTTTATTTGTTTTATAATTAAAATTCGGTTTCCATTTCTATATATATTTTCTTCTCGAATACAACGTATAAATAAGATGATTATTATATTTTAGAATTTGAAAGAATTTATAACAGATGCACCGAATGGATTTATCTATGTGAGTTTAGGCACAAATGTCCGAATCTCATCATTATCGAAGCATGTGCAAAGCATATTTCAAGATGTATTTGCAAGTTTGCCATATAAAATTCTATTGAAATACGACAGCGAATTACCAAATAAATCAGACAATATCTACATTGCTAAATGGTTTCCTCAACAGAGCATTCTCGGTAAATCTATGTAGTGTGATAATTCATTCAGACTAATAAAACTATATGTTTATGTATCTTTTCATTAGCAAATTCTACTTTTTGTTTTACAGCTCATCCAAACATTAAATTATTCATATATCAAGGTGGTGTTCAAAGCACGGAAGAAGCTGTTTATTATACAGTACCACTCTTAGGATTACCAATTCTAGCTGATCAGTATACTCAAATTAAAAAAATGGTATCTTTAGGAGTTGCAAAATGTTTAAATATTATGGAATTATCAAGAGAAAATTTGAATGCATCTATAATTGATATTTTATATGACGAAGGGTACTGATTTTTTCATAACAATCTCTTGTGTCACGCCATTAATTATTTTCATAGATATTAAATCTAATTTAATAGATAAGTAATATTAAATAATATTAAATAATATTAAATAATATTCTAATTGTTATTCAACATTATTTCATATATTATACAAAATTTATTATTTGTATAATTACAATCAAAATGCAATTGTAAAATAGTATACATTTTCTTTCATATAATATGTATTAATTGTTAAATATAAAATAATATTATATATAAAAATATATATATATATATATATAATATAATATAAATCTTTTTATATAACATATATTATTATCGTTTTCTAGATATAAAAAAAGAATGCTTAAAGTTAAAGAACTTAATGAAGATAAACCTTACGATGTTTTGAAACATGTAATTTGGTGGATTGAATTCGTCATTCGTCATAAGGGTGCTTCTCATCTTCGTACCAGTATTGCTCATGATCCTTGGTATCAAAAACATGAAATGGACGTCATAGCAATTTTATCAATTATCATATTTGTAACGTTAATTTGCACATTAATAGTTATTTATAAACTATTAAAAATCATATTTAATTTTAGAAAAATAACAGTAACAACCAAGAAAAAGATTAATTAATTTTTGATACATATAATTATATTGATAAAAAATTGAGAAATACTAGAAAATTGTTTAAATGTTTTTATTTTATACAAATATTTTATAGATCAAGTATGAAATTTTAATGTTTATATGTCTATAAATAATCATAGACTAAAATTTTCCAAAAATTATAAATTTTTAGATAAAGAATTTGAAATTTTAATAAGTTATATTAAAAATAATCTAAAAGATCTGAACTTCAAGAAAATATCAAAAATTACAGAAGATGTATAATAAATTATTATTTATCATTCACTACGTTTAGTAACGTTATGTAATTGCCGCAATCGGTCGCGCAGTTTTAAATTTATATCACTGTCATCAATAATTGTTCGTTGAAACGTAATTCATGCTTGCTAAATAATTATATTGTCATAGTGGAAAGTCCCTGCCTGTCTGATTTTCATGTAATAATGCATAGGACAGTTATAATGGAAGAATGATGTAAATGCATAATTAAAGAGAGCGAGAGAGACAGTGGATTGTAATAATTTTTTTAATAGGATATATTTTGTGTACAAAGAGTTATTATATATATTGGTTTACTTAAAAATAATTAATGTACAAAATATTTTTCCCTTTCTCTTCTTCTGGCATTAACTTGAAAATGCTGTTACGCAAAAATATATTATATTTACAATTAAATTATATATCTTTACTATAAACATATATTTTATTTTATTATAATATGATATATCGTAACATATTTCACTATCTGTAAACATTTGGCAAATATTTTTCACATTATAAGCACACAGTACATTATGATATATAAATTGTATAAAACAATCGCATCCTATATACAATAAAATCAGATAAAAAAATAATGAGCAATATATTTGTAGCATATTTTCTAGAAACTATATTGTGCGTAATATCATTATGTGAATTTGAAAAATAATCTGTTGCTGATGAGAGGGAGAAGAAAGAGAAGCTTTATTTATTTATAGTGTATTGGTAAAGTTATATATTATATTATAAAGTGCAAAATAAAAAAATCATTTTTAAAATTTTCTCTTGTATTTTAGAATTTTAAAGAAATCTATTATAATCTATACTCTATAATACAATCCATCAATAATCATTTTGTGTGAATATATGCAACATGAGAAAACAAGAGAGAAAAAAGGAGAATTAATTTTATCTTTTCACGATTTTTTATAAAATGTACAAATTAGTTACATTGGGACATAATAATACCAAAAGTATTATACTAATATAATACTAATATAATACTAATATAATACTAAAATTAATATATAAATATAAAATAAACAAAACTCAGCCAAATATTGTAATAAATTATTCAAGTATTTGTAAAAACAAATAGAAGTGTAAAAATAAAATAAGTAAAAAGAAATTATGTCACAAGTAACAACAAAGATTACTTAAAATATATGAATGAAAAATATCTGTTGAGTTTTTTCATAATAATTTAAACTACATCTGACATCACACTTGTAAAACATAATAATGTTGCGAATAATGAAAATGTACATAAAGTTTTTTTTTTTTATCGGTATAGCCTTTTTCTCCGTCTTGTTCCATTATCGAGAGAAACTTCTTTTTATTATAAAGACGACATTCCCGGGAGATTATCAAAAAGCGATAGAAAAGGACATTTTCTTTTCATCGAGCACCCTTTTGCGCTTCCTCTCTTTCCTGCACGAAACTCGCGCGTCAAGAGGCGTAATCGTTTTTATACCCGATAACGTGTTTTATCTGCCACCTTTTCCGCGCTCCTTTCTCCCGGGATTTACAAAGGCGATAGCCTTTGAGAATCACGATTTCGTAGAACGATAGAAGCATGCAGTTATTTGTTAAAAGGACACGGCAAAGTCAACCCGAGGACCAAGAACAAAGGAGATCAGCGTAAAAAAAGGAGAGACACACGTCGCACGTTGGAAGATGCAATCTGCCACGGTATTGTTTGATGCGATTTGCCAGCAGTTATTGTTTCGTACATCGCAGCCACGAAGTTACACAATTACGCCGACATCGTTGTACGGATTCGTCTCTCACGTCTTACTGGTCCCTCTCTTCCTTGGTGTTCTCCTCTACTATTCCCTGGGGCACAAAAGCGGTTGCAGTCGAGAGTCCGTCGTAGCATACCGACTCTGTTGGATTGTTCGGGACTCGTGGAAGATTTCTGAATAAAAGAAAGAGAGAGAGAGAGAGAGAGAGAGAGAGAGAGAGAGAGAGAGCGAATCAGGACTTCTTATTCTCATCACTTTTCTCGACGTTTTCGCGATATTTCCGCATTTCTCATCGAGGTGCTATCAACCTAAAATGTCGGAAGACACGAAGTGAGTAAAAATGGATAGTAAGTGGCGTATACAGAAAGTGATTCGCGGAAGTACTCCTTGATGATTAAACGCATTATGACTGAAATCGGTTGTTTTCAGAGTAGCGTTGGAAGCACATCGTTTATCGTGAGATAGCCATTATTATTTTCTTCTCGGAAGAAAATTTTTCTGTAGTTTTCGTATCGACGCGCAAAATATTTTTACTATTTCTTTTATGACTGTTTAGTGTTCTTTTATAAAGTACTCATAAATTTAAAATATATCATAAAATATATCATAAAATATTCTGTTACTGTGAAATGGTATACTTATTATTTCATTGATTTAGAAGGCAATATTAAAGACAAGTTATTTCTTTTCAATGTAAAAAAATCAATATTCTAAATATGAGAAAATCAATGGGAAAATTCTATCCAACACTTTCTTATAAGATCTAGTTATTTCTTTGGAAACGAAAGCAAAAGATACAAGAAAAAATGAGCTTTAACCAATGTATGTATATGTATAAGCGTATGAGTATAGGTGTATATACAGGGTGATAAAAAAGTTTGGCTACAAACTTTACTATTTTGAATATTTATTAATTACTATTTTTAGTAAAGTATAACTGATATTTAATAAAGTATAATTGACACTCCAAATTTATTTATTTATTTTTTTTAATATGTATAATAATTAAATTATTAACACAAAACTTTGTAACTATACATTGTTAAATTTATAGTATCTTTAATCTTAAGTCGCCATTGCTCTTATTAAATATATTATTTTATATTAAAACAATGGTTAAATTCGACTCTGCATAGTGTCAAATTTAACCATTTTATTTTAATATAAAATAACGATATATTTAGTAGAAGCAGTGGTGACTAAATTTAAGTTATATTTGACACTATAAATTTAACAGTGTAATTTTTAGTCACTCTGTATAGAATATTTGTACATGTAATGCGTAAATGTATGAGTGTCCACAATGTATTGAGCTTGGATCCGTGGGTTTGCTAAGCTCAACTGTGCGGATTAGTTATCCCTGCGGGAAAGCTATCTCCTAAGCCCTTCATCGTTGCCATTTTCTCCTTTGTTGAAATCCATTCGAGGGATCAAATATCATTTGAACCATTCATTTAAACCGAACCAATAAAATTAATTGTGAAAACGGCACTTCCGTATCGTCCCACCATCACAAATTTGTTCGACTCTTCACACGGTGCGCAGCTAATCTCACCCATGGGATTTCAAGGCACGGATTTTCGGTCTACGTGCATATATTGTGCATATACAATATTTACATTAGAATGTAAACGATCTTCAAGCAGCCTTAGTTGTTGGCGCGTGCATATTCGCGTCTAGACACCTCTTAGTATTTCGTCGAAATCGTTGAGTCGGCTTGCGCGGCCTGTTTAATATGTACGAATACATAATTATCGAGTTACGGACTATGCACACGCAGACAGGTCCGTGTGTGTTTACACGGTATAATTTGATATGCTGCGAGTTGTCCAAATTGTACCAATTATGCGTAAATTATTGTGTATGAGGATGAAGGGCAGTATACACATCACGCGGGTGCAAATTAACACCCGCGGAACCGATAGCGAATAACCAAAGATGCCTAGGAATGCTAACGAATGTTCGGTTATTACCAGTAACAATGTATACTCGATATTGGCGCCAACGTTATCCGTGTTTGACATCGAGATCGATATCATTGACATAAATATTGAGATAAAAATACAAAGAAAAATTTAAATATTAATAGAACGTATTATTTTTTTTTAAATTGCATATACACCGATTATAAAACACATATACCGAATAAATGGCATATATACCAAATAATAATATATATGCCGAATAAATCTGCTACAACGATCGAAGATTTATTCGTAAGTATCACGCTTGTCTTTCGTTAGCAGGCTGTGAGTACGTTCTCCACGAAACATCGATGAACGTGATACGAGTGCACGTACAACGAGGTTCTTGGGTAATTACACGAGATTCTGCTTGCCGAAGCGCGATCTGTTATTTCCGTCCCTCCTTTTTTTTTATTAGCCGACGATGTGCATAGAAAGCTGTATAAACGAGATAGGCACCAGAAAGCATTCGCAGCATCACCCCTTCGCCGTCTCGACTTACTCGCTTTTGTTTAACACCTTATCTCACCTATTAGCAATATGATCTATCCAGCGCAAGAGAGTAAATTTGGCTTCGCGGATTAAACGAAGGTGAACCGTTATTCTTTCTTGAATTATTATGTGTTTCTCCTGCTACCCGTCATCCTTCGGTTATTGTTTCACATTTTGAGCTACAAGAAATATATATTTTCCTCTTTATATATATGTGTATACAATATAAAATATTATAATATATATCAATACGTACATACATACACACACACACACATATATATATTTATACAAATTGCATAAAATTGTAGTAATAAGAAACTTTACGAATAATTGAATGAATTTGATTAGTAAAATTGACAATTGTTTAGATTTAATAAATTTACTTTGATTGCTCAGTTCATACAACATTTTTCATAATATTTAAGATAAAAATTTGTTATAATATATAAAATTTTTGCACTTATCGCAGAAATCGTTCAGAATGCATTCCACTGAAATTCACTAGATTGAGAAGGTTCAGGTGAATAAAAATAATAAACTGTATGCCATAATGAGTTACTTCGTTCCACTGAAAGTGCACTCGTTTCTTTACCAAGGTTTTCGCTTTGAACATGGTGAAAGATATTTCCCGAGAGTAATGGTATGCGATTACTCCTTTTTGAAAACCCGTACCTATTTCGTTTATTTTTTGAATTGCGATTACTGTGATTGCTCTGATGCTTTTTACAATCTGATCAATCGTAGATCGCAATATTCTATACATATATTATAAAAAATATTACTTATGACATTTCTATGACTATATGTATGATCATGTACATATTTCGTCATTTTTATTATACAGTTTGGCATACAATTTAACATATAAATAATTTTGAAAATATTTTGAATAATCTAGATATATTTAAGACATAATAGTTTTGTATTTTAATCCTTAGCATCTACGATGATCTTTTACTCACGATGAATTGTTCTTGTTCCAGGTTGATTATCAGCACAAATATATAAAAATTATTAAGTGACTCTAAAATATACTTTAAAAAGTATTCACAAAATTATGTATATTACAAATTGTATATAAATTTACAATTAATAATGTAAATATTACTTATAAAATTCAAAGAGAAAAGTACTTAGATTGTCGTGCTTATGGCACGACAATCATGTATATTAAGGATTATTAACGGTTTTTCTTTCAGAGATGAACAAATAAAAATATACATTAAATAAGAAGCAGTGCCTATATTAATCGAAGCTAGATTCTGAGTGCTTTAAATTATAATTTCATGTGAATTTATATACCACGTTTGTGGTCTCTTGAATTGCGCGTTAAATTGATTTTCCGGAATTAGAAACGCAACCGAATTAGTAATATCACAAATTAAATTGATTAGCAATTTAATAATTTGATATTCAATGGTATCTTTTAAAAAAAATTTTAATATATTGAAAGTCTGTAATTAAAATAGAAAACACATATTATAACATATATTTTTATATATATCATTACAGAT
>Ga0157364_1008663_pt1 | contig 10543 bp, 8 predicted proteins | sample AttsexASBM2_FD_111476 | JGI IMG/M metagenome (GOLD analysis project Ga0157364, IMG submission 111476) | Fungus gardens microbial communities from leaf cutter ant in Ribeirão Preto, State of São Paulo, Brazil - Atta sexdens ASBM2 | ecosystem: Host-associated > Fungi > Mycelium > Unclassified ... | reverse complement strand
TATATATATATATATATATATATATATATATATATATATATATATATATATATATATATATATATATATATATATATATATATATATATATATATATATATATATATATATATAAGTTACATATTATTTTAAACTCGGAAAAGAGATTTGTCGAATAATTACCCGGTTGGCTTCTCGAAATAACATATACCGAAATCAACTCGCTTTACGGAGTGCAATATCGGGATGCACTCTTCACCAAATCGACTACGAAGTAGGACCGTAGGAAGAAACTCAGCGAAGTGCCGAAATCTGTTGGGAACCGCGGAAGCCACAGTGCGGAGTTCGAGCGCTCCTTAACAAGGAATCTCAACTACTCATTACGCAAAAGCGTTTCTGCATCCAACACTCTTGCGCCGATGAGATACCCATGGGGCATTCGCCACCAGACGTTTCAGCCGATTACGAAACCCCGTGCACTTCGGGAACAATGGATAATACCTTCCGCGCGACACCGCAGCGACAACTTACTTCGTCCTTAAATTGACGAGGGTGGATGCGGCTCTAACATCAAGTTTTAAGTTCTGGAGAATTAGTTTCGCCTTAATTATATTGGTATTCGAATAATGAACATGACAATAACAACAATAAACAATTATCGATATCCTAAACTCATTTCTTGAAAAGCTACTCATTTACTTAATCAAATTTTACTCATTAACAAAAAATTTGTCAATTTGTTATTGCTGACACAATATATTCTTTTCTTCCTTATTACATACTTATACTTGTGTACATTCGTATATATACACATCTCTATGAAATTTAAAATTTTAATTTTAAATAAATAACAGTTACTAGGATACTTATGTATATTTTTTATTAAATATTACAATGGACGATATATGTAGATATATATAACATTGTGTATGTGTCATCCTTTTGTATCGATTAGTAATTATACAAACGGTTGTTTATAAATAATTTAAGAGTACATGTGCATTGCGTGGAACGATTATATAAATTTCATTATCCGATTTCTGGTGTTTACAAAATACCAATTTACCAACGCGCCGATCAATCGTGTACAAATCGAATGTGTTTCGTCTGCTTGTTATATGAAGTCAGCTTTGATAATTCAAATAGTTGATGAATATTTATTAAATTATATTTATCTGAATTTTTCTGTTCTGTTTCTATATTAAACGTATAAAAACTGCGTGGAATCACGAACAAATGCATGTTATTTGTCGCATACGATTTGTCCGTTTATTTTCGTTGATATAGTCCATAGAAGTCCACACGAACGAACGTTAAAATAACTCATAAATATTTAATCGAGCTATTGTTTATTTTAACTGGAATTTATTACGCTTAGATATACATGGTAATCGAAAGTTTAACAAGCACACATATATTTATTAATTTATCAGCGCTTTTTCAGTATTGTCAAAAGAACGATATATATAATCTTAAAATTATGATATTAAAGTGATATTAAGTAAATAACCAAGAAAATACGATATTAATTCTGAAATTATTCGTGAATACAAATTTAAAATTATTAAAAGTTTTAATATTAATATTATAATATAAAATAAGTTTAACATAATACAAATTTAGATTGTTCATTTACATGGTACATATATATTTGTATACACATATATATACACATATATTGTATACACATATATATACATATTGTATACACATATATATACATTAGACTGCCAAGAAAAAAAAATTTTTTTTAATTGGCCACTTAGCTTAAAAGCTTCCATTTCATGCCAAAAGAACTCCTAAATTTTTATCAAAAAATATTAAAATTTAAAGATCGCTAGTGAACGATTTTTAAATCAAAGTTTTGATAATAAGAATTAATATTGAAAGACTTCTAGATATTTAACAATAAGACTAAAATGTGAGGGGAAGTAGAAGTCAACGCGGTATTCGGTGCGCAAGTATAATAATGGAAATGTTTAAATGTTCATTTTTAATATAAAAGTCATTTTTAATATAAATAAAATATGAAAAGTTAGTATAATTAAATTCATCGGTTATAATTAATTCGTATGCGTTTCGATTTACTTCAAATAATTCTCAACGATATAATTCTAATTCAGCACAAGTAGTGCATCAATCATGATGTCACCATCTAACAACACAAAGAGATTTCTTAGTTTTATCTCAGTTTACAGGCCAGAAGGAAATAATTCTTATAAAATGAAGCGAATTCATGCATATGAATATGTACGTGCGCGCACATATACACTATAGTACACATACAGTAGTCAATCAATAGAATATAATATTAATTTTGATAATTAGATGAAGTAACAAGGTTGTTCTATGGAAGGAGGATGGTCTCGATTTATGATTTAAGATAAGATGTTAAAATAAAAGATTGTAATTTCGTCTTGAAATTCTTAAATAAATATTAAACACGGAAATGGCTAGACGTCTCATTGTATGAATCTTTTTTGAAGCAACAATTTCTCAGAAGTGGGATTCCACACGCATGAGACGCACAGAAGTTTGGGAAAGAGGAATAAATATCTAAAGGCGGAACACATTACGGAATAGAAAGACGTTCGATAATAATTGCAATTATGGAAACACTACGGCTAGCAGATCTGAAACAGAGACTCCGAGATATGGGACTGTCATCTATTGGCAAGGCTGAGCTTATGAGAAGATATGTAGACGCGGGAAGTGAAGCAGCGGATGTAGAAGCAAAGTATATTATGAAGATTCTGAGAATGTCGTAGGAACGAATTAGAGAATACGTGAACAGATTACTGAACAAGTAGTCCTAATAAGTGCGTCAAATATTGCACCGTATAAAATGAAAGTTTTGTGTCGTGAAAAAGAACTAGTAGAACGCGAATTCCGACTACTGCAGAGAGAAGTGGATCTAATACACGCTAATCAAGGGGGTAGCAGCGACAGCTATAATGTTCGTCGCAGCATTAAGTTGTGAAGGAGCTGATAGGAGAATTTGACGGAAACGCCAGGAATTATGATGCTTGGGAGAAACAAATAAAATTAGTCCGCAAATGTAGTTTAGACGATTTGAAGATGAAAACAATAATCTGCAACAAGTTACGAGGTAAGTCTTTAAAATGGTATTATTCGAGAACGGATTGCATAGAGTTAAGTGTTGAAGATTTGCTAAAAGAATTAAGAAAAATTTTTGATTTGCGGCTAAATAAGTTACAATTACGCCGTGAGTTCGGAGAGAGAAAGTGGAAATCTTTTGAGACTTTTATAGATTATTTGTATGATAAAATTACTATGGGAAATTTAGTTTCAATTTCGGAAGACGAGTTGTCCAACTATTTAGTAGATGGTATCTCAGATTCAAGTCTTCAGTCCCAAGCTCGGATACAATCCGAATAGTTTGATACTCCGACTGAATTATTAGAAGCATTCGAAGACTTTGAAATCTAGTGTATCAGGAAATAGAGTCAGTCATTCATTTGGAAATAACACAGTGAAAAGCGATGTTGTTAAAGAGAAGGAAAATCGTAAACCGGAGGAGCCGATGTTATAATTGCAACGAAGAGGGACACTATGCCTTTAATTGTAAACATCCGAAACGTGAAAAGGGTTCTTGTTTTCGTTATGGAAAACAAGGTCACCAAGTCAGTCAGTCAGTGCAGCATGTCTAAAGAAGAAATAAATTACGTCGCTCAGCAGTCAGAAGACGACTTTCACCGAACGCTTCAGGTTCAAATGGAACTGATTACATCGAGAAATTGGTTTCTTTGCTTGACATTGGCAGTCTGATAAGTTTTATTAAGAAAATGCATGTTCCGAACTTAGATATAACTTATAAATTCATGTCAACAAAAGAAGCTAAATTTTATGGTATTAACAATAATAGATTGAGTATCTTAAATAGAGTTAATATAGGAATTATTTTTGAGGGAGAAAGAACAGATTCTTTTAGAGATTTATGTAGTTGAGATAATACAATGAATGTTCTAGGTCGGGATTTTCTTAAGATTTCAAACTATACTCTGCAGAAAAAACTGAGGTGGAAGAAATTTTAGTTATAGAGTTGGAAGAACAAAATAATGTCCAAGATTCACAAAAAATCGTAATAAATGATAATCTACCGAAACATAATTAAACAAGAAATGTGTGAAATATTTGATGAGTATTATGTAGAACCGCTTAGGCCAGTAAAACCTATAAAAGTCGAGAATGTAATGAAATTCACACTCACTGATTGTAAAACGTTTAGCTGTACACCGCGAAGATTATCGTACGAAAAGTCGAAATTAAAAATTATAATAGAAAATTGATTGAAATCGAATAATTAGATCAAGTGAGTCCGAGTATGTGTCGCCAATTGTCTTAATCAAAAAATGAAATGGAGAGGTAAGAAGAGAGGTAAGATGCATTGATTTCAGAATTTTGAATAAACAACAACTCGCAACAATTTTCCTCTACCTTTAATTAAAGACTAGTTAGATCTTTTAAGATTGTAATTTTGTCTTGAAATTCTTAAATAAACATTAAATAAGCCGGAAACGGCTGGACATCTCATTATGTGAATCTGAGTTTTTTGAAATGTAACACATGTGAGATAGTCGCATGATTAACCCTTACGAAAAAGTATCTTCAATTTTGGGCGTTAAACACTCAAAAAGAACACTCAAATTTGTTAAACACTTAAAAAAACACTCAAATTTGAGTGTAATTTCGGATCTTCAACTGAAGATTACATCCAATTAAAGGTTAACGCCCAAAAAAGAACCATCAAAATAAATGGTTTTATTATATAAAATGAATTAAATCTGTTTTATTCCTAAAACAATATTATTAATTTGCAACATTTTTCGAATATATGACAAAATTATAATTAAAAAAAACACACTCTCTTTCATTTGAAAATTAATTTTCTTATTTTTCTAAGCGGTCACCCATCCCCATCGTACCCTATCCAACGGTGCTTGACCACTGCTATAGAAACGCTGTTGCTTCGATGATCCAAAAACACTGAATGTTAGTATACAACTATGATATATCTCAATAGGGGATATATCTTCAACATCTATAGGACCGCATGAAACATTTTTTTGATAAATTCTAGGCTGCATTTGGAAATATCATCTGGATGTCTCTGTTTTATATTATCCTTGTTTCACATTGGACAACAATGATAAAACGATACTTGGGGGCAGGCACTCAAATGTTGCCTGATGTTTCTGAACACAGCCTAGATAAAGTTTGTCAAAAAGATGTTTCAGTTTCATGCGTATAGTATTAAAATATATTTCTTTCTAAATTCTTTCTTTATTATTTTCTTTATTAAAATATATTTCTTTCTAAATATATTTTAAAATATATTTCATAAATGAATCTGGCGACGCATCTATATTCAATATTTCAGCGTTAATTCTCAATCATAAAGATTAACAATCAAGTAACACTTACATTCAATTTTGAAAATGACACTCAAAAGTTATTAAGCCGTTTAAGATTTTACATTCATCTATTGAGTGTCATGAATAAACCGCGATTGGATATTACCATCAAATTCGGTGTCTAGTATGATGTATACACCAAACTATTCATCGAATTTAATGGTTACACCCAACTGACACTCAATATTGATGTTCAACGTTTAACTGACACTCAATATTGAGTGTCTATACCAAGGCAACATCGAATATTTATGATCACTCTCAACTGACACCTAACATTGATGCTCAACGCTTAAGTGACACCCAATGTTGACGGTCAACACTCAACTTTGATATTGTGTAAACACTTAAATTTGAGTGTTAACACAATAAATTGAAGGTTTTTTCATAAGGGAATAAAAAATACTATATATTATAAAGTTATTAAAATCAGAAATCAATTATATCGAACTAAAGATTAATCATTTTTGTATCGAAAAATATGTTTTACTCGAGTTGTAAACAGAATCTAAAAATAAAAAAAGAAATAGCAGACTATGTAAATGTACATGTAGTGATCGTTTAATTTAATTTGGACTGTCCCGGTTAATGATTGGTGCATTGGATTAAATGTATCATTTAGTGTTAGATTATTTTTCTTGCTTAGGTTGATATTCATAGTTCTTAATTTTAAGATTATCTCAAGTAATGTAATAAAGAGAGCAATGTAAAAAAACGAAATTTGAACAACAAATAAGTATATAGTTATCTTATCTATTTATTAGAAAAATATTTACTGTGCACAAAGCACACGAATGATTATTAATTTATTTTGATACATGCCATAATATCTCGCTAATTCATATTTTGTTACATGTCATAATATCTCGTTAAATTCATATTTTATTATATGCTTCAATATTAATTATGCGTAATAGATTCTACAAATAGATTCTGTATAGAAGCAAGAATTTCTTAATAAAAGCATCAATGCATATTTGTATGATAATCTTGAAGTTGCCCTTATGACACATCTTCATCACTTGTTATATCATCATGTCTGAGCGTGCAAAATTACAGCTCCGTAGTTAATAAATTTTAATCGCTACTAATTTAAAACTATTATAGCTCGATGTTTTGGTATTAGACTTTTTATCTCACAATTACTTGAAGAATCTGCAAGTAGATGGTGTGTCAGGTCTGAAACACTCTTATATATATATATATATATATATACACATACTTATTATTTTATATTAATATATAATCCTACATTGTACCCTATATAGCAGAATTTTTTCTGGCTATAAATAAATTCATGTATTATAACATGAAATCATAAATATCAATCTCTAAATATTGATAAACAATGAATTCGGTAGCTTTAACTTTTTTTATTGCAAAAACCATTAAAGGATCATTTGTACTAGATGTAATCTGTAAGAATTGACCAATCATAATTAATTATTTTCCTCTCATTTAAGGATGTACGATCGATCACTTGCAGGGTAAGTAGTGGGTATGCTATTGTTTTACATTGATAATACCAACCTAATATATGAAAATCTTTTAATAATAAAAAAGGCTAATTTATTAAAATCAAAAGATAATATTGATTGCTAATTTTTAAGTATAAATCATAACATTAATATTGTATTATTAGAAAATGCAAGTAATTAAATGATTTATGTTTAATGATTATCGATAAATTGGCAACGTTACATTCTGAAAATGAGGTTGGCATTCCTATTCAAATTGCGCACTAGTAATTGACTAGTGTCACTTGTAATTGAGATTAAAATATTATTTTCATACGTATTTTACAGTTAAAAACATAACAATAGGTTATAAGCAAGCAATTCATTTATTACAGAATGAAGCAAACTGCAATCTTACCTAATGTCGGAAGTCAACAGCGTTGCCAAGTTTTCTGCGTATATTTTTTTAATTGCTCAAGTAGGCTTTCATCAGCTTTTTATAAATACAATGTGTAATTTGCTTATTTGCGGTGAATAAAGTTAAAATTCTTGCAAGGATGTAAAAAAAGCTTTGTTCTAACTATTTATATGTTTTTCTATGTGAATTGAAGTATTTTAAAAGTAAGTAATGTAATATCAATGCATTTACCATGAAACATCATGCATAAAACTCTAACTTTAGCTCTTTCTGTCTTAAAAATTACGATCAATCGATTTGAAATTTTAATATAGTATTAGTTTTAAATAATATTCTGTGTAATTTTTTTAGATAGATTAAAGAATTTTGATTTTTCGATCGTATTTAACTAAATTAATGAAATATTGTGTTGATATAATGTATACTTCAAAGTCATACAGAATTATAGAGGTGAATAAAATAATAAATTAAAAATAATTTTGTAAATTGTACATCTATTTTAAAAAAGTTATTAATAATGATTCTTTATTTGCATCAGCAATAAAAAATTTCAAAGAAATTAACAAATTAAAAAATATATATCCTTTTCTCTTGTTATCAAAACAATACAATATTGCATAGATTTTTTCATTTATTCAAACTTCATTTATTTAAATTGAAATTCATCCGTTTAATCGTAGTTATATATATGCCGCAATTTTCATTTCAATGTCCAATTATATTATAAAAGCATACATATGGAAGCACGCATCAATTTTAATTTATCAATGTTCATTTATTTGCCAATGATAATAAACATTAATTGTATTAAAGATGAGCACAATCATTAATAATTTAAACAATGTATTCCATATAAACTTACAATTAGTAACAAAGTCATTTTTATTCTTAAATAAATATAATGTATAAATTTATATTCACATTTCACTTTTATCGATAAATAGGTGTATTTGTTTTTGAAAGTCTCTAATGTAGGGTAGTATCGAATATTATGAGCTCCTTAAGAAAATATTTTGATATATCTAGCAGAAAGAAGAAGAATAAAAACATCTTATGCACATCACTTGATTTGTTGATGTTTTATACATCATACAATTAGTATTGAAATTGATTATTTTAATGCAAATGTTGAAATGGTGGCAAGTGCTCTTATTATTCGCCCAATGCTCATATTATCTGGATAGGCTAATATGAGCACAGAAAATTTGTTATAAGAAATTATGTAGAATGAAAGATTGATATATGTGTATATATGAAACATTTTATTAGAATAAATGCTAATCAACTCGGAAAAAAAATCCATAAAATATAAAGCTCCATAAAAAAAGGTAAATTAAAGGTAAAGATTCACTTTTTCGAATGATTTAAACCGCATTTGTGTAATTTTTAATACGTCCCGTGAAACTTTGCAAATTTCATAAAAAATTTTGAGATCTGATGTGTCTTTATTTATGTTTGTTAACTTTACAAAATATCAATAAGATCGATTTTTTAACTGCTAATCTGAAAAGTAAAGATTTCAAGTTGTAAAATGTTTTTTTAAATATCTCGATACGATGATTTTTTACAAAGTTCTATTTTGAAATTTGCCTATTTTTGTAGAGTGGAACAGGTTATCCTTTAATTTTGTTGAGTAATATATATATCATGTAATAAATTTAAACAAAACAAACATTCTTATTGCATACAATGCATGCATACATAAAGAATATAAACAATATAAGAATAGAAAAAAATATTATTTTTTAGTTATTAAATTATTCTTCGTTGGTAATTAAGGTAAATTTTAGAACACACATTGCATTTCAGTACTAAATTATTAAAACAAAATAAAATACTCAGGTAATCTAGACAATCTAATATTTAGTAATCAGTAAAATCAGTTGTACTATTGAACTTTTTACTTTTTATATTTAAAATTTGATACATTGTTACCAATTTTGGGGATTGGCTATACACCGTGAAAGCACTAGTATTATAGATATCAGCGCTTTTAGAAAGATAGGAAGAAAAAATTTAAAGATGGAAACTATTGAAGTAGGTACATTAGGTAACATCTGGCGAGCTTGCAACAATAAAAAGTCGTTAAAAGTTCTTAAAAAGCCAAAATATACTTTGACTAGTGATTTTGACTGGTTAAAACTAGTTTTGACCATTGACCATGTCAAAACAAAAAGAAGTGATTTTTTTGCCAATCTTAATTTAGAATTTCTCCTTCACTAACTTCGATTAAGTTAATCGAAAGTTACATGGGACTCATTTAGGGTCAGTTTCACAACCCGAAGTTTAACTTATTTTAAGTGAAACTGAGTTTAAATAAGCCCAATGTAACCATCGGTTAGCTTAACCAAGATTGAAAGAAATCCTTATAAATTATAATTTGTATTGCCTTCTTTCTTCAAAAGTGACACAACTCAATAAACGTAATTTTTTAGTTATTATCATAAATGACTTAAATAATAATTTTTATTGATAAGGTATCCTATCAATCAATAAAAGTAAACTAACTTAACTTCATAATAAATTGTTTTAATCGTTTCAAAAAGAGTAGTAAGAGCTATAAAATAAAAATGATAAAAAAATGACATTAATCATGTATAGAACATATTTTTTCTCTATCAACATTATTAGATGGTAAACTTATTGGGAGTACAAATAAGTTTCCGCCGTTTGCAAAAGGCGGCGTCACTAATAAATTATAGTTAAAATTGTTTAATGTAAAACGACATATCGTAAGATTGGACATCCGGCAACACCATAACCTTGAAATATTAGCGATTTTGTATCAGCATCATATATTTTTTTTTGTACAAAAATGTCGAGTTTTGAGCCGAATAAGCGTCATTTGCGGGAACTTTTGATTTACTTCTTTAATTTGAAGAAATTTGCAATTGAGGCTTATAGATTGCTTGTAGAAGCATATGGTGATGCTGCCTTAAGTGAGAGAAGTTGTCGTGAGTTTAAGAACGGTGAATTTGACGAAGACAAAGAACGTAAGCGGAAGGCCGAAAGTGTACGAAGACGCGGAATTGGAAGCATTATTGGATGAAGATTCATGCAAAACGCAAAAAGAATTTGCATTTACATTAGGAGTGACTCAACAAACAATTTCATATCGTTTGAAATCATTAGGAATGATTCAAAAGCAAGGGAATTGGGTTCCATATGAACTGAAGCCGAGAAACGTTGAACGCCGATTTTTTACATGTGAAATGCTGCTTGCCAGGCATAAACGAAAGGGTTTTTTGCATCGT
>Ga0157364_1008662_pt1 | contig 10544 bp, 3 predicted proteins | sample AttsexASBM2_FD_111476 | JGI IMG/M metagenome (GOLD analysis project Ga0157364, IMG submission 111476) | Fungus gardens microbial communities from leaf cutter ant in Ribeirão Preto, State of São Paulo, Brazil - Atta sexdens ASBM2 | ecosystem: Host-associated > Fungi > Mycelium > Unclassified ... | reverse complement strand
ATTAGTACAAATATCTAGTAAGTGTTCACATTCCTCCTACAATTTTACTATATTGACATATCAATGAATTCTAGCTCAGTCCAGTAAGAATGGGAAAGCTGTTATAACTTTTCAGTAATATAACCTTTATAAAGGACTTGAAGACTTTATTATAATAGTAAATGTAGACAACTTTGAACAACTGATTTTATCAGATAACAACATTCATATCTATGAAAAGAGAGAGAATATAGCAAATATTGATCACTTGACCTATTTCTAGAAAAACCTACAGAAAAAATAACCAGTACATTCTGATGTAGGTGTTAGTTTGAGTCTCTAAGTCTTACTAGATACTTAACCTTATTCAAGTTCAAGAACAAACTCATGTAGATCCTAAATAAAGATTTTACAAAATTATATAATCCTGCTATGCTTAACAAGGAATATTGTTATGAAATTAAGATAGTCTATATGTATTAGGTATAGTTTACACTAGGGGTGAAAGTCTGCAAGATGGACTCAGAGATATGCAGACTTATAGAATGACCTTGGCTTCAGCTTATGTACTACACCATCTGTCTGTCATGTAGTCACAATTTCCAATAGAAAAAAGGAGTCTGAGATGGAAGTGAGTACTAATTGGTATGTTGCCATCGAACACTGGAGATTGAGTTCAATAGAAGTTATCTTTGTTGATTATTAGATTAGTAAATTACAGTGTAACTACTAGTCTTATATACAAGTACATACTATAGGAGATACTCAGAGTTTTAGTAGCATAGCCTCTATTACCTCAAGTAGAAGTTTTAGTGTCAAGATACTAAAAGAAGTATGACTTTACTATGGAAGACTAAGTCAGATGGAAGGATCTCTATTATAGAAGGTGGAATCTCTGGATTGTTGCACCAATGTTATGTAGGTATGTTGCAAGAAAAATGGCCACCATAGAAGGCAGGCTTTTTGGATTAGATGTTAATAAGGGGTATTGTTACGATCAATACCTCAAGGATGCATCATGGAGATGAGCAGAGGGTATGACAACATGATTGGCTGCACCATAGTTGTCTCAGTCAGCATCTCATATAGTAGGTGCTCTTATCTTGCTTTATCCTTACTGCCCCCTCATGTTATCTGACTCATATATTGTATGGACTACATGATACTCTTTCTTCTTTGTAGTATATATAGCATAAATACTCTCATGTATCCTTATGCTTTACTAATTCTAACATCCCTTATTATTTCTCAAGTCTTTGCCTAAGTGCAACCTGAGCTCTAGCTTAAGGTCATAACAGGTATCCCATAGAGATGTGTTTTCTGGACAGATAGACTTAGCATATGACAATATCTTGATCATTATATTAGAAGAAACTAATAAACTTCTTGCTAAGATATGGAAAGAGTTTCAAGCTAATGGATTCTTCTATATACTACTTCTAGAATATAGATTGTATATTGAAATATGGCTTGTAAATTCACTTTTACTAGATAGAGATATCTTAAGGTCTTTTTATATAGTAATGTGACTAGATGGCCTATAAAACTTCAGACAGAATATATAGATATAAGACCATTTGTTTCATATAATCTGAAGAGCAATACCTATCATTATTATAAAAGTACATTCAAAAGGCTAAGCTGATGATCACAACTGCATGTTTGTTTAAGGAGTAAGCTTGGTCCAACTAGCTAATAGAATATTGGTTAAGAAGAGAAAAAAACCTAACTTTATTCTAATGGCCATATTTCAACTGCAATGATACTTGTCACTATCTGATTTATCAAGATCAAGCAAGAATATGTGGGCATGTCATATACATGGTTTGAATTGTTGAAAGAATATGGAGAATAAGATATTGTGTTTGGAGGAAGTATTTCCTAATATCCTGAAAAACTAGGCTCAACTAGTTTATAAAATGTACAATCTGGTTTCACAATGGAAAGTGATTAAAAAGATCAAGGAGAAGCTGGTATTGATCTCAAATGTGAATAGTATTCTGAAAACTTTCACAATAGGAAAGAAGACAGGAAAGGTAGGATAAGAGATGGAAGAACAGGAGAGGGGAAAAGAAAAGGGGCCAAAGCAAAGTAAACAAGATACTCAAGAGACTACTTTGGCAGTGAATAGATATACATGTATAAGAACTATATCAAACAAGGTATGTTATTAAATTTGTTACTAAGGTTAACTATAACTTGAGCAAAATAAATATTTTAGAATACTTATACTGTGAGAAGCAATGAAACAATCATGTTATTCAGCTTGAAAGCATATACCTGTCAAACTTAGAATCAGAGATTCTACTACTTATCTGCTAACCTGTTTGAGAACTAATAGACAACTCCAAAAGACAACTGGAACAGTTTTGTTGGCTTGCTGAAGACTTGATTTCTGGGCTTCAGTTTCTTCATATCCACTTAGTTGCTCACTATGACATTAAATCAGACAATCTTGTATATTCACCTAAATTTGGACTACAAATCATTGATTTTGATGTAACAGTTCAACTGGACAAGAATACTGATATATTAAATAACATTGTAAGTACTGAGAGTTATATAGCTCTGAAGATTCAGAATAACTAAGGATTATTCTATAACCTATTAAAATCTGATTTATGGTCATGTGAGTGGGTTATTAAGGAATTTCTTGGTTATCTAAGGAAAAGGGAGCTGTATAAAAAGTTGAAACAACCTACAAGTGAACTGACAGCTGATAATCTAAGGAAAGGACCAATGTTGGATAGCTGGAGATAGGGTAGGAGTATGTATGAAATGTCTGCACAAAAACAAGCCAAGATCAAAGATAGAAGAATATCAAATGTATACTGTATTACAGTACAAATGGTATTTGGTCCAGTTGAAATATATAAATATACAAAAATTAATATGGTTGGAGTGTTTGCAGGCTTCTTATATTTATATATAGGATATAATGTAGTGAATACATTTATTAAGTATGATTATTCTGGTATAAAGGCCATATAAGAAAATGATTCTCATTTAGTAACTATATTAGTATTATGAATTTAAGATTTTTCATATATAGCTATTTTTGATTCTATGTATATGTCTAACCTCAAGTTGTCCATCCCTATCTTTCCTATACTAATTTTATTAAACATTTATTGGTTTTGAGAAGAAAATAGCATTTGTAATCTAATAGAATGCTTTTTATGGAGACAATGTGATCAGGGCAATGTGATTAGATGTTGGCCAATAGATCAGGCCAATGCATTATCCTATGCTTCTCCCGTATATGTACTATAGACATCCTGTCCTACAAGGGACTGCTGATATATAGTTATAGAAGTCATTCTCATGTACAGAGAATAACTTTGGCTCAGAAATATATATATGAGAGTATTTAGATCGTAATTGTCTTAGAAGTGAGCACTTGGGCATCTTTTGGACAATAAATTATAATCATGTTAGAGTGATATTTCTAACCATTTGATATTTTCTTACTAAAACCATCTTATACTTAATAACAGAGTTGGTATTTAATGCTGGATATTCTTTACTATTATAAATTATTTCCAAGGATAGCATAGATACATCTTTGTTTACTATTTTTGGATATTCCTTTAACTTTAATAATCAAAAGCATTATAATAGAAAACTCTTTGCATACTAGTCTAGTAAGGGCAATAACATCTAAATGTAGAACATGTGAACTGGTCAACTTTAAGATTATTATTAGTTGTGAGAATACAAATACAACAAGTCTATTTAATAGCTTAGTTTTGGAGTTTATATTTATACACAATAGAATAAGGTTAATAATCTATATTTGTCCACTTGTAATTAAGAGTATAGCTAATATCACAGTCAACTATTAGATAGATAAAATAAAGATAAGTCTCATAATAATAAGTTACTAGTTTGGATCCTACTTAAGCACATATTTATTGGAGAACCAGCTCTTAAATAATATTCTAGTACTCAATCACTATTAATATCTATACCAAACCTTATAAATTTTCTATTTATCTTTAGTTAGTAATCTCTGAATACTATAGATAACTTCACAGGATTTATTAACCCAATACTATTGCTTTCTACTATTGAACCCTATTGAGTATTGTCTAGTATACTAATACTGTTCCATTCTATATCATTGTTATAAACCTCTTTTATTTCCCAGTTAATCTTTTAGATGCTTCTATCAGATTTTCCAACCATCTAAATGCAATCATTCTTTAAGTATGCTAGCATTCTTAGGATATTTCTAGAAGTGAGTGCCACTTATACTTTCATCTAGACAATATAACTTAGAATTCTTCTAGAGTATAAACTCTGTGGACTTGTTTGCTCTAACAGTATTTACAAAAATAGTTAAACTCAAGGATAGGAAAAAGAAAATAGAAAAAGCTGTTTAAGTGAGAGTGCAAGATACAAAATTTATAAGAGAACAAAACTGATTTTCAAGAGCTATACTATATCTACTATAAAATATACTTAATAATTAAACTATATTTTATATTTGCAATGTAATTTTATTGAGTAGTACCCCTTGATAAATCAATTATTGTTGAATTATCATAATAATATACCTATCAAGATATGGAGAAACAAAAGGTATAAAATAAAAGAGACTGGACAGAATTTATATCAAATAAATATCTATGATTAGTTACAATAGAAAGAGGTTGGATTAAGTATGGAAAATTATTTAGAAAATAGATGTGAAGATATATGAGTTTGGGTGAGTATCTGGGGTCCAGATCAAGCCTAAGAGCTTATTTATGAAGTTAGCAATGTAACTTTAGATGATAAACTTAGCCTTAAATTATATATTATACAGTTATAATTTTGGAGAGTTAGGAATTAGTAAGAAGAGAATTTTAGTGAAAGTCTTAGTTAGAGAGTATTGGAAATTAATAGTCAATTTTCAAACTGAGGACTACAGAGTATCTATTAGTCTTATATACCAAGTCTGTAGTTAGAACTGTAGCTAAAGTAATATTAGTATAGAGAATAACTAGAGAGACATTGTCACAAACTTCATTCAGCTTGTATCTTTACAACCAGTGGACTGATAGTAAGCCCCAAATAAGGGCTATATGCACATATGTGGGAGATACAAAAGCAATAACAAATGACTGAGATATCAGGCTATTAGTATCTGTAAAAGCTTTGTTTGCTAATATCTCATGAATGGCTGAACAGATTCGCATGATTGAACTTGTGTTGGAAAGTGCTTATTAATCCATTCACAATGATATATAATGTGTCTCAAAGCAATAAGGATTGGTAGAGACATAAGTATATCAATATAGTGATATAATTAGTTATGTTCTAAAATTAGCCTGACAGCTGCTATAACAGATGATAGCTCCCATTAGATATAAGTTTTGATCATGTAATGGTAACAGCTTGTGCATAGACCATTACACTTTTGTTATATACCTCTGTATCTGAAGACTAGATCTCAGACTTAATAACATTAATTTATATCAATTATTTCTGTTGATACTACTTATCACCTATTATCATTACCTCCTTATACTAAGCCTCTGAAATACCATTAAGTTCAAGTATCACAACCAGTAAGTAGCTTATTTGTTATAGACATTATAGAGACATTTTCTAGAAAATAAGATAATTAAGAGTCTAGATAATAAGTTACTAGAAGATGGAACACAAAAGATTATGAATGTGAAAGTACATCTAGATATATTAGAGTTCTATTCAGAAGTTAGGATATAGATGTTTTAGATATCTCAGAAGTTTGTTTATCTATATTAGTTTCAAATATAAATCAGACAATAGTAAATATAAATTCAAGAAAGATAATAATAACTTATATTATATTGTAAAATTGTTCAACTTAGTCATGAAAATTGATACGAGATATATTTGTAAAAGTAAGAAAACTGTAAAATATATAATACAGATTTTCTAAACAAAACCATAATAATAAATACTAAAATTACTTATATTGAGTCTTATTATTGGATGTACATCTAAAATATTATAAGGAAAACATTTATATATGTTAACTTATCATATAGTATCACTGTCAACACTAGAGTTGGATACCAATGCTATTTGGTTAACAAGCTAAGAAAGTACAGTGTATTAGATATAGTTTACACCTTGGTAACCAAGGTTTATAAAAAATGCTTAGAAGGTAGATAATGCATTTTACTTATTCATAATATGTGAAATATGAAAAACAAATAAACTTTGGCTTTAGTTTATATGCTGTACCTCAACTTATTATACTGGTTGCATATTTCAGAGAGTAAACTGAAAGAAATTAAAAGAGATAATCCACTGTAACTTACTAGTCATCTACTTATTCTATAACTTAACACAGTTAGGATATGGAAGGTCTTATTAGCTAGCTTATATATAATCTTTGAGATAGTATCTCTAGTTACAATTATTTGTTAGAATAACTGGTAAAAAGCATGGAAAATACTCAAAACTCCAGTAAAAACCTAGAATATATTGTTCAAATAATATATACTGCATGACTTATCTTATGAAAAACCTAGAAAAGTAGAATGAGGTTTCTATCAATATAACTAGAGAAAAGTACAAAAAAGCTTCAAAGTTTTAGAAAAACCTAAGTCTATTATATAGATAACTGACTATATAGCTTACATTTAGGAAAACTTAAGAGAATAGGATAAGATTCTTTAATATATTGTTTATTTTAAATATTGTCAAGCTTATCTGGATATATTATAGTATTACTTTGATAAGAACAGAGTTATAATGCTTAGTGATTAAAAACTACTAGAAATAAAGAGACTGTAAGAAGATTTACTACTTTGTTAAATTTCAAGATTCAAACTTTGCTGCTACCTATTATTAACACTGTGGAGTTGTCTATTTCTCTGTCATAGACTACCTTCTGAAACATCTGAGACATCTGCTCTCTGATTCCAAATAAGATTCAAATATATTACTCACTGTTACCTTACATAGCTTCATATAAACAATTACCCTATTATAAGACACTATCTATCTATTCTTTTCATAACAAATATTAAATAGTAATTTATTCAATATACTTAGTAACTTTACTTAGACTGTCATAAATAATCTAGAGTATAAATATAAAAATATAGGTACCAATAGTGGTTGAGAACTCTTTTCATAATCTTTAGGAGACTTAACTCATTGTTATCAATAGTTTCTGGTCAAATAAATCCAATATTATGATCAATATATACCAAATGACAAATATAGTAAACTATTAGTGATGCTAATCATTTTCTTAGGTCTGTATGAAAAATGAAAAGCATATATACTAATATAAGACCTAATATAAGTTCTGTATTCTAAAAGCCAATAGTATAGTAGAGTTAGTGAAAATAATAAAGTTAAGGTCAAATAAAATGTATCTTGCTAAGCCAAACTCTGAGTGATGCCATACACACATATATATAAATTCTGCAGTCTAAAATAGAGAAATTCTGTGGTTTAAATCTATAATGAAAAAACTCTGTAGTCTAAAATAAAGAGAATTTGTGATTTATATTTATAACAGGGAACTTCTGTGGTTCAGGTTTATAATTAGAAAATTCTGTAGTCTTTTTATCATATTGTTAGATAAAATTTTCTCTTTCTTGGCACAAACTTTTTCTTCAACTTAATTACATGATTTTACATCTTCTTTACTAACATCCTCTCACTTACTTTCTTCTCAAAGATATAGATTTATTTATAGAACCTTAGAGAAACTAATTTCTTGGCTTTTTTCTCTAACTTGGCTGTTTTTTCCTTCTTATCCTATATCTCCTACTCTTCTACTACCTGCTTTAATTTTATTGTTGTTATGCCAGAAAATGCTTTTCTATAAAAACATGTAATCTCAGAAAGTTTTTAAACACATAAGACTTCTTTGAAGGTATTAGTAAGAAGATCTTATACTCATAGATGATGTTCCAGGCTCTTTCAAGTAAATACTGACTAGAGAGATAGTATAGTAGCTATCAAACAGACTAGACTTCAGACTTAGAGCCTATTAAAACAGACTTAGCAAAGTATTGTAATATTGTTTTATATATAACTATAAAGGAAGTAATGTTATCTACTCATGAAATGTATAGGAATACTAGAACTATACTAGAAAGTGATATCATTCACTCAAAAAAGACTAGTTACAAGGAAAAGGCACTCAAGAGCACAATTAATATAGCTACAAATGTTTAGATGGTAAAATAAAACAGGAACACAACTAATTAGAAGTCAGAGAAGTCAGAAATGCACTTATGAGTAGAAACGACTGGTAGATATGCTGAAAAGAAATCAGCACTCATAAGCAGAAAAAGAGTAATAGGTCAATTTTAGGTTATAAGCAGAGAGAGAACTTATTACTCTTAAGACCTTAGATATAACGACCTTAAGCTAGAGCTTAGGTTGCAACTTAGGCAAAGTGCTGAGAAAGTATAAGGGAGGTGGAATTGGTAAAGCATAAGGATACAGGAGTGTATCTATGCTATATATACGTAACTAGAGTGTATTCATAAAGAGTCCATGAGGCACCGCACATGAGGATGTAACAAGGAGAAAATAAGGACTAGGTTAGGATATCATGCCTACCACATGAGGCGCTGACTGAGACTACTTTGGCGCAGCTGATCGTGCTCGTCATACCCTTTACCCATGTCCATGTTGACTCCAGGAGGCATCAATCATAACATTAGATGTCTTTCTTATGGTTTTAGTCTCTATTCTCTATTTTCATTCTTTGTATTTTTAGACTAATACATAAGCTATAAGTAGAGGAGAGTAAGAGAGAAAACCTTATCCAAATCTATTTCTCAAGTAAGTGTTATTAGTATCTTTTATTACTTTTGGGCAAGTTTTGGAAAGTTCTAGCAGCCTAAAAAAGGCTGACAAGATAAGTATTAGCTAGTATCTCCAGTTGTAAGGTTTAACTTGAAGGATATCTTCAGAGTGCATTATCCAGAATAAATAGTGTTGTAGTGGGCTCTCAAAGAGCTATCTAATCTATATACTAGAATTTCCAAAGAAGCTTGTTGCATAGTATGAGGTTTACTATTAAGAAGTGTGCTAACAAGGGAAAATATTTACAAGTGGATATTCTTCATTTATTCATTTTCACAGTTATTCTAACAATATCTTTTTGTATTAATGAGTATCCTTATAAGGTTTTTATGTGTTTTCTTCTGCTATGATATTCTTGTTTCTATCTCTTCTTTATATTTCTGACACTAACATTATACCCTCTGAATTATTTAGTGTGCAGTTAGAAGCTAGTATTGCATAGTTCTTATTGCACTCTAGAATAACCTTTTTGCTACTTGATCTCTATTATCAATTAAGAATACCATATCTTAAAAGACAGTTTGCTTTCAGAGGTTACTAGTTTTGGAGAATGAAGGAGAGAATCCAGAGAAGAAAGAGACCCCACCTCTAGTAGCAGAAAGAAGTATTGGCTATTTGTGAGAGAACATATTAGAAAGCCAACACAAATTCCTATATAGAATCCTATATAGAAGAATGCCTGAAATGGCAGTGGCTACAGATAGACCACCTATGCTAGTAAGACACTTCAGACAGTTTCAAAAGAAAGAAACATCTTATCAGGCAAAAGCTCTGATAAAAGAAGTTAACCTGAATGAGATACTAAAGAGAATATTAGTGGGAGAAATGTGAGTGATATCTAAGGAATTATAGATGTTGGCTCCTAAGTTGTAAGCAGTATTAAAGAAAGTACTGACAAACAAAAGAGAGAAAGAAAGTTTGAATGAGAGTACTCATGTTATAATTAATATCTTATGTCTTATAGATGGTTTGCTTATGAACAACAGATATTGGGCTTTCTTTCTTATGACTCAATGATTGGCTGCACTGTGCATTTCTCTTATGTATAATCAGTCAGCACCTCATATAGTAGTGGAGGCTTCCTTATATTTTTCTTGCTCTTAACATATATAATTCTTATGGTTTTTAGGTATATATAGCTGTAGATATACTCTTGTATTCTTATGCTTTACCAATTGATCATTCATTCTCTTCTCTACTCAAGCTTTGTCTAAGTTGCAATCTAAGCCAAGCTTAAGATTGTAACAACTCACATCCAAGCAGTCTCCAGCTCAAAACAAAGGATTGTCTCTGTAAATACTTTAAAGGAACTTGAAAGAATATAAAAGACTATAGATATAGAAAATGAAGAGAATGTGGAACTCTGGACCATTAACAATCTAGTAGTCTGGTTTCTGGATAAACTAGTGCCTAAAGAATGGGGGTGCTAGATCTTTATAATGGAAGAAAATAAAGTGGTATCAGACACTGCCTATTTCAGAGTTATCCCAGTACTCATGAACAGAATATACAAAAAGAGGCATTTCTGAATAGTGGATCACAGATTATATCTATAAGCAGAGCTATAACTACTGTTAACAAGATCATTTAGGATCCATATCTTAGTATATAGATACAAAGTATAAATAGAAGTTTTTTGTAAATATATAGGCTAGGGAAAAACATGCTCTTTATACTAGAAGAATTAACAGTTTTGTTATAGGTATATAATGAAAAAGATACTATATCAGATTTTACTCAGAAGATCCTTT
>Ga0157364_1008661_pt1 | contig 10544 bp, 3 predicted proteins | sample AttsexASBM2_FD_111476 | JGI IMG/M metagenome (GOLD analysis project Ga0157364, IMG submission 111476) | Fungus gardens microbial communities from leaf cutter ant in Ribeirão Preto, State of São Paulo, Brazil - Atta sexdens ASBM2 | ecosystem: Host-associated > Fungi > Mycelium > Unclassified ... | reverse complement strand
ATTGCTTCGGTTGCTTTGTTGAAATTCTTCTATTTTCTACCCTTTCTACATCGCATTGCACATTATTTTGCACAGAGATATAGAGTTTCGTGTCACAATCGATTGCATTTCCCGAAAGAGCGTTATAAGAACGCAATCAAATATACTGACCCTGGGGTTGCGTCTAATCACAGAAATGGCGATGTCACCGCCGACGGACGACCCCCCTAGGATCGGTTTCGACACTGAATTACATTGCCCCGAAATCTTAAGGGGGATGCTCGCGACACAATGTCATGCACGCCCACGCAGATGGCGGCGCCCGGGGTGTAGTAGTTAATTTCCTCTGTCCAAACAACGCTAATCCCGGGTGACATGAGCCAACTGACGGCGAAAGCCATATACCCCTAAACACGGAGTATCGACGAAGAAATAGTGCGGGCAAGAGCTAGAAAGCTAGTTTCATACTCGGAAGAGGGAAGAGCTGCCACTACCAATTCTGTCTGTCTTATCCGTTCTCTCTATACGGGGTAGTCTCCAGGTTAAACTGATTAACCCGCTTTTCAATGATCTTGCTTTCCTAAAGTATGAATCTATGACTTGTAGAGATTTATTAGTCATTTCTTGATGCATTTTCACCTAATTACAAACTATAGATACTTTGAATTTTAGATTTGGAATCTCGAATTCGCTTATTATATATTATCGTTTATTATACACAATTAATATTAAATCTAAATTTATGTAATTTATTACTTGTACTTACATATAACTTGTAGTTTAAGATAGTAAAAATTTATCTATGTTCTTTTATAACAAAATTCGTAATTTCGCTTTAAGCCTTAATTGCAATAAGAATTACTACCTCCGTTCATCATTTATAAGGTCGTCACTTTATTAGTACCCTTTCTTCCCTACTAGGGAATATATACATCGTAAACGGATTTTATAGAACGTCAGTGTGACACGCCGTCATCCCATTGCGGATCATCGTAAGCCTATTTGTTTAGGATCCGAACAGGCATGAGCTTAGATCGTCGCCTAATTGTCTGACTGATGCAGCCTGCAACCTGACGTTGCGATTGGCCAGCTCCGCCTTTACCCTCGTCCTTTCCGACCACTTTCCGTGACGCGTCACTTTTGTTAGCGTCGTGAGAAGCAGATGCACTAACGCCGAGCCGTACGCGACGGTATTTACTTTACTAACAAGGCGAAAGTAGACTCTTTCTAGAAACCGTACTGATAGAAAGGACACGAAAGTGAAGAGAGAATGCGGAATGGCCAAGAGAAAGAGAGAAAATGGGGAGAAGCTGAGTGATGGGTCCACTCTAAATATATATCTTCGCGCCGGTTGTACGAGAAAGTGACGAGGGGAAATATCTCCCTCGTTTCATGACGATGAGGGAAAAACGATGCCACCTGCTCCCCCGGCCACGCGCTTTTAATTAATAGGCACGAAAAAGCGACGTTTAGTAAACTACGTAGGCCGGACGTTACTATGCTCATCACTGGGCGTTGAGAAGTTAATTGAGCCGAAGGATTAATTAAGTAGTAAGACAGTCTAGTGCGAGGAGAGATGGATAGCGTTCGAGGTAACTTCGTGAGAGACTCATGTCAGTGTATCGGACTAGTTGTCATGTTGCACTTCAAACTGACAGTTGACATCTCTACTATGCATTCCATTTTTATTCCTAGACAGATAAAGTGATATATCAAGTTAACTTCTTGATCCTGTCAATTTTACTAAAGCATACATGATCTTCTTTTACGTGTTCATCGACCGCAGGTACGACATGTTGTGGTTGCGGCGATCACGATGCCGAAGCTGACGTTACTTGTCAATGAATATTATCGAACATCCTGCGGGATTAATTGATTGTGTGTCTAACCACGATCATCTATCCGTCCGTTATCTGTCAAACGATCGACGTGAGATCGATGGATCTCGCCATCTTGACTCATTTAATACAGGTCGATTTTGTGTAAGATGCAATCGTGGACTGGTACGACATGCAGTGATTTCCCCTCGACGATAAAATGAACGTGCGAGAACATATTTTCAACATGGGTCAATTTACATATGAATCCGATTAACTTCAATGAAATAATTTGCCGGCAATCGGATCCAAAATTCATTACGCGATTAATTAAACTCAAACGAAATCAAGTCATTAACCGAGTTTGTTTCAACCCGAATGTCGAAACATTGCCGCAGCGACGTTCAATACAAACAATTTATGGCCGATCCATTTGCATACACACGCGAGAATTTTGTCGTTGTGAAAATGCATCCAGTCGCGGCGGTAAGTAGAAGCTTCGCTGTGCGAGGAAAATTCAAAAGTAAATAAAAGTTTGCTTCATTAAGGACTAGTTACCATGAAGACATTGAACTGACGTACCATCTTCCTCCGACTTCTCTCCCTCTCCGCGTACTTCGTACTACCAGCATCATTCCAGTTGGTAAACTCTCTTCTCGGCGAAGAAGGAGAAAAAAGAAAGAAACGTGAAGAAATTCTCGAGTCGGAAAGTTCCGCTGCACACGATGGCCCGACTCGAAATTACAATTGAACTCAGTAGGGTAAAAAATCAAGAGATTCATCGCCTTCGAAATCATGCAGCCGATCTTTTAATCGATATACTTAGGAAACGAGTCCGTTCTAATCGGGCATCAACCTGGCAAGAGGTATCCATCGTAATTAATTCCTTAATCATAAAACTTTCTCAAGAGTGCTTACGTCTGAAGCGGTTTCGCGTCTCTGTTGGAGTTTCTGCTCCGCCTCTCGAATGTCAGCGATTCTCTGGAAACGCGCACAGGCGACGCTGCATCGTGAACGAACGCTCACATGGCACGGTTTCGTTGAACTTCGTGCTTGTTCCCTCCTCTCTCTCTCTCTCTCTCTCTCTCTCTCTCTCTCCTTCTGTCTCGCCTCTTTAAACCTCATTATCTTCTGCAAACAACGCTTTCGCTAAATGACGATGGTAAAACAGATATTTATTAATGGCATTCATTATGCCTTGCCTGTATGATAGGAACGAAAGATAATTAAATAATTATTCTCATTCTTCTGATTCATTTCATCATAAAGACATCTTTGTCATTTATTTAATACCAGCAAATGGCGATTTTTAAAAGACACATCAAAGACCAAATGAAATTACAGTCATGTTCGTTCCAATCGCTTATCGCAAGTCTAATAATCATCAACGATTCGTATAACGAAACATTTTTTTAATCTGCCTGATAAACCCGACGGAATCGCTTTACGATTGGCGGCGTAACACGCCACGTTCGCACACTCAGATGCTTGTTGCCGCTCACTAAAAGGAGTTACTAAATTTAAACCGCTTCGTCGGCCGTTTCTCAAGTTTGCACGCTTGTCTACCGTTCGTGAGTCGTGCTCTGACGGACCAGATAATTGTCCGCTGTCGGATTAGCGAATATCGTTTCCAGAGTTCATCTCCGTTCCGCTTGCCAATTATCTTCTTTTCCCCTCCTCATCATCCTCTGCGTTCTTCCTCCACCAAACAAAACGGCGTCTTCAAGTTCGAGGGAACACTTGGCTGAAATGATTAACAGAGTGGCGGCGTAGAGTGACGCGAACTATTTGGCCAGCCTAAAATTATGCTAGAAAAAAGTATACCGGAACGGACGAATCCAAGCGAGGCTTTGAGGACAACGTCAAGTGCCGCTGATCTAAATTTACTGCCGACCGTGTAAACGACATGGGGACCCCTCGACATACCGTAACATTCACGACCAGACTGTTCATATGAGTGTTATGAACGAGCTGTAAGTGACGGCAGCTTATCTATGCTCCGATTTCTCTCCATTCATCGCTGCTCAGTTGTCATCAGTGCAATGGCATCAATCGTTATTTGATGAAAGAAAATATCTCATCAAAATATTATTTCTGTAGTTATTTTCGCGCTCTTCTTCTTGTTCAATATTAGTCTATAACGAGCTACCAACTTACGAGAGATTGTAAGATAGAAACGTGATACCTTGTCCGAGATAAAGATGACGATACGTCATCGGTTTTTTGACAACTCTCTATGAATCGTTCCACTGGATCATCCTCTTCCAGATTTTCTTTCGAGGCTTATCTGAAAGTGGCCGTCAACACCCACCTGTTCGTGAAGTGGTCGCATGACGGATACATTTAGTGAAGATAAAAGCAGAGGGGAAGCAGAAAGCAGAAAAAGACCTTCGTCCGGCACAAGTAAGATGATAAAGAGGCGAAACGAAACGCATTACATGCATCGCGAGAGAGAAGCCTTCTGAAAGACACCATGACAAAATTGTTCCGACATATTGTTAAAATTTCATTTAGGTGCCAATTCCAATTAATCGAGGTACGATATATTATTTTCATTTATATATAGGCACTTAAAATGTCGACAAAATTTAGAACTCTAATGAGTCTCTCAGCGATCATCGAAATTTCGGTTTTTAAACCATTGTCAAAAAAGAATGTAGCATCCAGTATCTCGGTAACGGTCGAATGATGTAGACAGGAGAGAGGGGAGAATAGAGGGAAAGTCGAAGGTGGAAAAAGAGGTGGAGTGAAAAGCAAGAGGGGCCCAGCTTGGAGTACGCTTTCTGTTCGCTCATGCGAGAGAGCGCGAATGAGATTGCACCGCGGCGACTGGTACACCATCGCCGCCAATTGTAGTAACGCCGAAGAGAGCGAGGCAATTCCTCTCCCGCTCGTCCACGTCGCCCAGTCATTCACTCGTTGCGCCCATTGCGTTTCCATTGTATCTCCCTTTTCTCTGCGTGCGGCATTTTTATTGCCGACGCTCGAGCTTCCGTGCGTAACGTCTGCGGCTCGAGCCGACGCAATATCCGTCTCTCGCCTTGCACCGGGCCAATCGCGAACCTTCGTTTCCGCGCTTGGTCGAGCGCGGATGCAATTGCGTGCCAGAGCCTATCGTGATTGTCGATAGCGCCCAATTTCTTTCAACCCCCGTAAAGCTTATTGAAAGGTGAGCGTTAAAACGTAAAGCCAGTGTACCAACTAAAATCTGATTTATTCGACTGAATCGAAATCGTAAACATTCAGATATTGCTAAACGGATAGAACACAGTCGCAAAGCTTTTCCTTTTATTACAATGATTTTTCCTTCTATTTAAATGGTGTAATAATTGGCATAAAGAGACTGTACATCTCTCTGCTTTGTATAGAGCCAAAGATTCAAGTTCAAATCCATTCATAATACACATACAGATTTTATTTAATTCGTTATATTGAGATGCTGAAATGTGTTACACGTGTTAATTTTAAAAAGTTAATAGTTTTTATGGAATGGCAAACTTTTAATATAGATAATTTGATAAAATAAACCATTAAGACCCAGTTCCACAATTCACGGTTAACTCTTAACCGTGTTGTTTCAACTAGATTCTCTCTCTTTCCAATTTCTAGAATTGGAAAGAGACAATGAATAAATTGAACCTCGGTTAAGAGTTAACCGTGAATTATGAAATTGGACCTAAGTGATTCTTTTATATATAAAGCATTTTTATTTATTTTAATGTAAAACATGACCTTTAAAACCTTTGTTTAAAACCATAATGTTTAAAACCTTTTGTGTTATTATGACCCAGCCTCCATGATATTCGTCATTAATCACCATTTCTCGGAAGGCAATGAAAGTATCTTTCCAAGACAATGTGATAAACCGACTTAAACTGTGTAGGTTCTATATATCTGCGGCTACATGCAAAAAAGTCAACATGTCTCTAACAAGAGACTACGGATTTTTATATGTAAAAGAAAAAACAATGGTCTTAAAATAAACGCAAGTTTGATGCATAAAGTAATATAATGTCAATGTCGACGTAGAATTGAAATTATATTCGAAGACGTATCCTTGACGGCCCACTCAAACGATATTTATTCCATGACAGCTGGCGATATAAAAATGTCGTTGCAGCGAGAGATATTTTATTCCTGCCCTCAGAATATATTTCAAGCATATAAATCAGAAGAGCGCGGAAAAAGGAAGATAAAAAAGAAACGATACCTTCTACGGCTTGCTGCCTGTCAAGTTGACTGTGACGTTGCCATCGATTGAGAAGAAAATTGTCGGAACCATCGAGCGTTAAAGTTTTCTGAAGCCGCGAGGATATTCTAGTATATAGAGAGGATCGGATTATCCTCGTCTTTCGTGAGCGGAGAAACTAACGAAGGACTTTTAAAACGTCGCTTCTCAGTCTCGGTACCTGCTTGGAGATAAAGGCAGCGACCGGCATTTCCTCCGGCCGAACGTTTTTCTTTTCTTTTTTCGTCAGCTCTTCTTGGGCTACGAGCGATCTCTGGATCTCTCCAACGAGATTAGTTTTACTTAAACAGCGATATTTTGTTTGATTCTTGCAATTCTTAAATTGATTCCATAACAAAAATAGCTTCTTAAAAATTATCAATATTTAATCATATTTTAATCTATTGTATTATCGATATTTTTGAAACAATATATGAATAAAAATAATACCTATTGCCAGTCTGTATACTTCTAAACATGGGTTTGCGATGATTCATAATGTGAAGCTTCATGAAATTTATATAAACAGATATTACGTAGACAGATATTTAACGACTGCCTGTCCATGAGTTGCGCATACAGTAGTATTAATGACTGCAGTTGGTGAGCGTTCACTTCAAATTTACAAAATTTACGAAATTTACAAATAACAAATAATTTACAAATAAAAAAAATTTAGTTTTTCGAAAAGTCTTTAGTCTTTCTCATTATAGTATTTAGAGTCGTGAATTTTGGGACACCCTTATATACATATATATGACTGCAAAACAACACTTGTGAAATTCAATGACATAAGAATCTTAAAAAGTAATTCGCAATAAGGTTTCGCACGTCATTTTTATGGTGGTTTTTTTTACTGTAAATTTTTATCGTATTCGATCAGGAACCATGATTTCCTGATCCATAAGTGTTGGCATCAAGTTTCGTGCGGTTCAAGGCTTTTGTTCATTGAAATCGCGGTAACGAATCAACACCTCGAGTCATCGCCCTACCGGCGATCAACCCCCCCTTCCACTCCTTGGTTGTCTAGTAATTCGAGACTCCTCATTCTACCCCTGATCATTCGACTGAATCTCACGTTGCATTCCGTTTCAGATGAACACGTGTCCATCCACATTTGTCCGTTTGAGGAATGTACAAAATGCCGACAGAATATACGAGCAGACTTGTTCCGAACATTTCCCTTTGTAACACGAGATGTGCGCCATCATTACGAAGTTACTTCTGTTATATAGAACGATAAATGTAAATAATACTATTCTTTTCTTTAAAATCGATGTATATTCGGCTCATAATAAAAAAATATTACGTATGCAAATAAATTAATAAAAATCTTACTTTTATAGTATGTAATACATATAACAATCAACATAATTTTTGGAAATTGTTCTGCATCTTTCAAATATAGCAGAATGATAAAAACATATAATAATAATTTATTATAATATTATAATATTATAATATTATCCATCATTGAAATTTTAATGAATCGTGTGAAAATGTATTATCAGAGAGGGTAGCCGACGGTGACGGCAAAGTTCCGAACTGATACCGGCCGGTTTTCTAATTTACACCTACGTATTAACCGATGCGTTTCAGTTTAGATTACGCTTTAAAACGTAATTAGAGCCTTGCAGTTTGCACAGTCCGCGTAATCACAGCCGCAGCGGTAAATAGGGTGTACGTACCTTGCCGACCACAATACGTTAATTATCGTCGAGCCGAAAGTGAGCGCATCGTAATTTACAATTCCGTTTAACGTACCACGCACGAACGCAACCGGGCGGTTTCAGTGAAAACATCGACGCTTTCACGTGAAAACGAGCGGAACGATTACGAAAATCAACGTCACGCAGCAATAGACGCGCGACAAGGTAGATGTTCTATCCGTCATAGATAGCTGTGTTATGAGTCGAAGGGGCGTAATATGGCTTTTTACTATTAATGTCATGACACGATCCGAAAATGCAATTGTTCGTCGGCGTGGACGCCGGGAGATGCAATTATGGGGGGAATTCTAGGCATGCCGGGTTTGATACCGAACAACCCGTACGCCAACAGATACGTCGTGCCTTTGCACGAAAACAACCCCTCTGTCCCTCGGTCCGACGCCCTACAGTGGAAGGAGGTGCCGGCTGAAATTCCAGCCGGATGCAACCCCAAAAAGCATCTGCCTCTGCGAAACATAGCTCGCGGCTATACCGGGATGCGTCTCTTTCTATCATAAGTTATTATTCGCCGCCGATCAATCGCGTAACTAGATTATAAGCGCGTGTGCCAATCAATTTACATCGATTTACTTCGTTAGGATTGATTTGAGACAAGAAATGTAATTTCTCTTGCAATTGAGCAGCTTGAGTTATTTCAATATACAACCCTTATGTTTAACTGTAGGAATCTTAACATTGATATATTATGAAAATTTATTTAACTTGTAGTAAATTTTATTTCACGTAGTATAAATATATGACTAAGGCTGAGTTGTTCCATCTTTCGGTAAACTTCATCTCACTATCTTACTTTTGTTACTCTCTTACTGCTTGTTACTGCTTTTACTCTTTTGTGTATTCAATAGATAAATTATTACATAGTTTATTTGAAGATGGCTCTAAATGCAAATTAATTATATAATTTATCAAACTTGCAAAAGCTATATGATTAAAATTTTGCGATATTCAAGTCCGAAAAATTCCAACATTCAAGAACTTCAGTAGAATGCACATACCTATGTTATCCTATTACATTGTGTAAGGTATTCTGAAGATATAGCACCTGATATAGCACAGCTCGCATTGATATAAAAAATACATTGTCAAAATACCCGGATCAAATATGAACCACGCGTAATAAAAATCATGCACACTTCTGTGAGAACACGACGAACTCTGTGAATTATATTTTATTCGGAATGAATCATACAATTCTGAAAGGAAAAAAAGAATAGTTGTTAAAACTCATGCTGTACTCGTGTGGCGAGTCTTGAGGTAACATTAGTCTTGATATAGAAAAAGTTTCATGCTACAACGTCTTCCGTGGTTGTCTCTCGAGAGACCTTGTACTAAAGTGCTTTCCGGCACACGGCGCAAAACTGACGCGAAAAATAACGCAACTCGAGACGATCGCGAACTCCTAATCTAAATGGGAAGTTAAAAGGTGCGCGTTTACACATATATGACGCGAACGAGGATCCTCTTACTCCACATGGAAAGAACGCGAAAATGGAAAGAGAAAAAGAGAGAAAGAGAGGAAGAAGACTGAATGAAAAACGAAAACGCTCCGTCGGAGGCGGGTAAGAGAGGAGACGCGTAATAAGAATACCAATCGCAATAAAGTAGGATTTGCATTTGATAAGCATCGTAAAAAAGCGCAGCGTAAGATCATTACATATACATCCGCAAGCTACGATAGCCTACACCGCCCAATTCCACGGCCTGGAATCTACCTCGTTTGCCGTAGATTAAGTCGAAACTCCGCGACTCCGTCTACGACCAAATCGCGAAGTAGCTTAAGAAAAAATGACACCAGGAATGGTCGCCGTATTGCTGACTACTGCTCTTTAGATTAGTTAAGTTTTCAATGAAAATCTGCAATGAGAAATAGATAGATAGACAGATAGATAGATGCATAGATAGATAGATAGATAGATAGATAGATAGATAGATAGAGAGAGAGAGAGAGAGAGAGAGAGAGAGAGAGAGAGAGAGAAGACAGTTATAAATCGCCAAGTGTCAAACTTTTTCACTTTCGTGTCGCAACCGACAGATATAGCGACGTTAAAATGTAGTGCAACATTATGTGACGGCAATGAGTCATGGATGACTAACTCTGGTAAAATTATTGAAGACACATGTATCTCTCTCATGCACACAGGCGCGGCTGAGACATCGTTTCTCAAAAAATCAAGCTCACTCGAATATCTAAATGACGAAGGATACGCGAATTAAGATGTCGCTGGATACAGCGGTTCTGTCAGAAAACTGGAAAACAGACACAATGCAGTCGCAGAACGATTCATTCACGCGACCGTAGCCCAGACAGACAGCTGGACGCCCCGCAGGGATGGAACAGGAAACCATTGTCGCTCACGATTTCCGAAACGTGTGGGGCAGCGTGTGCATTTTTTTTTTTTAGTTTCAAGCGGAACGCATATGCACGCGCGACGCATCGAGCCGCGTCGCGTGCAAATGTTACTTTTTGAGCGACGCCGACGCGTAGCGAAAAGCAATTATTGCGCACGCGACCACGCATAGAAACGCTGCTAATATACAGTCTTGCCTGCGGCGGATATAATATTGACCGTTCATTCTTTATAGCTTAAACATATGATTGTTATCAATGTATAACATGTTTAATAAGTATTTTATTAGTATTTATTATGATTAAAGCTGAATTCAAGGTTAGATAATATAACAACGATAATAAAATAATTAAGACGTATAACGTAAAGAGTTACTGCACGCATACGTTATCAAGATGATTAACTTCACCCTTGCTAACGAACTTCCTTTAAACGTTCATCT
>Ga0157364_1008660_pt1 | contig 10544 bp, 4 predicted proteins | sample AttsexASBM2_FD_111476 | JGI IMG/M metagenome (GOLD analysis project Ga0157364, IMG submission 111476) | Fungus gardens microbial communities from leaf cutter ant in Ribeirão Preto, State of São Paulo, Brazil - Atta sexdens ASBM2 | ecosystem: Host-associated > Fungi > Mycelium > Unclassified ... | reverse complement strand
GTTGAAATGGGAAGTCCTACCCCATCCGCCGTATTCTCCAGACGTTGCTCCCTCTGACTATCACTTGTTTCGATCAATGGCACACGGCCTGGCTGACCAGCACTTCCGGTCATATGAAGAAGTAAAAAATTGGATCGATTCGTGGATAGTCTCAAAAGATGACCAGTTTTTTCGACGCGGGATTCGTACGCCGAATCCCTACCCGAAAGATGGGAGAAAGTAGTGGCCAGCGATGGACAATACTTTGAATCATAAATATATAACCAGTTTTTTACAATAAAGCTTCGAATTTCGGAAAAAAACGATGGAAGCAAAGTTGTATACCTAATAACAAAAAATGTGGTAGCAGCAAGATGGTGCGCCACCCCATTCTTGTCGTATTGTGACGGAATACTTCAATAACATCTTTCATGAAAGATGGATAGGGAGGTATGGATATATTCGATGGCCTCCATGGTTTCCTAATTGAACTTTGTGTGATTTTTTTTGTGGGGCTACATAAAAAATATTATTTACAAAACTCTGTCGACAGGAGACATGAAAAATCGAATAACTAATGTTTGTCATAGCATTCCTCAAAATATTTTAATTTCAACAGTAGAAAATTTTCAGAAATGTTAAGGCTATGTTTGCAAGAAAATGGAGCTCCATTTAAATATCTTATCAACATCTAAAGACATATTCGAATTGATCTTGCCTTAGTTGACCGAATCAATCTCGATTTTGCCTTAATCAGCCGGATCAGTGATCGACTTGTCTTAGTTGGCCGGATCAATGATTCTTTCTCGTGATTCTTTCACGAGATCACTTTCATGATTCTTTCACGTTCTTGCTTTAATCCAGATCAGTGATCGATCTTGCCTTAATCGGCCGGATTAGTGATCGGTCTTGCCTTAATCGGCCGGATTAGTGATCGGTCTTGCCTTAGTTGATCGGATCAGTGATCGTTCTTGTCTTATTTGGCCGGATCAATCCCGATCTTGCTTTAATCGATCAGATCAATGATCGATCTTGCCTTATAACTTAACAAGTACTTAACGAAAAGTAACTTTATTAGTTTTGGAAAGCTCTCGAGATAACTCATTGTGTGTCCCTCTTCAAGCCACGCACCTTTCGTTCGAAAAATTTTTCAATAAAATCATCCATACGCGAGATAATCGACCATATTACTTAAAATGATATATTGTATATATACAAAGTGTCCCATAATTCTTCTGACAGAATTTGTGGACATGTAGAGTGGACTAAACTGAGACGAAAAGTCCTATACCATTTTACAATTTTTGCAACAGTTAACAAAATATTAGTCTCTAAAAATTATCAAATACGCGCGTCCGTCCGGCCTATTACGCCAAGTGTACGGCTATTGCTCGGCACGTGGGCCATGGGGAGTGGGGCCTGGCAAGTAGCCATTTGGTGGCTCACGGCGGTGTGCTCAGTGCGGAGCATTTCTCAGTCGGACTTGCATTTCCTGCGCGTTAAGCTCGCTATCGATGATATTCGGAGCTTTTAAAAATGAATGGGCGAGTTCAAGGTGACAAAGCAGTTAAGTATGCTTATTGAGCGATTGATGGATCTATAAGCAACAACTAATCATGTTCACTTGCTCGGCGAACAGGCTAGCCGTTTTGGCAACCTCGATTACGAAAACTGGGATTGAAAACTCTTTTCGAAAAACTTAGTTTAGTTGGCTTTAGTTCATTACGCTAATGTCCGCGTTCTAAATTGTGAATTATTTCCTGGCTGTTTGTATCATAACAAAATTTTTTAACGACATAGAAAAATTGTTTGCGTGTATTTTCTATATGCATGAACGTATATACAAAAAAATAGCAATTCTATTAATTCAAAGCAGTTTCTTAACGTATATTTCTTTGTTTAGTAAGTAATCTTTAACAAAGAATTTTTACTTTGATAATAAAATGTATATAGCAAGCCTTTTACTTTTTAACAGTATAATAGAAATTTAGACTAATGTTAAATTTTTAAAAGATAATTGTAAAAAAAAGTAATTTTAAAAAAATTATGATTTTTAATAATGATTGTTAATGAATTAAAATCATGAAGCAATAATAATATTTCCATGAATTAAAATTATGTCGAAATAACATAATAGATCGAAATACGGAATTTTTATGTCGCGACAAAATTTTAATTCGTCGAATTATTATTACGTCATAACATAAAAATTCTGTATTTCTTTTATATTTCGATATAAGTTTAATTTATGAAAACATTATTATGTCGCTACATAATGATAATTGCGAATTTCTATTACGTCCTCACATAATTTTAATTTGTGAAATTACTATTATGTTGCGATACAATTTTAAGTCGTTGTAATAATAAAAATTTATATGTGTGTTTCTCATATTATTAGTACTGAATAAATGGTAAGCCATTTTACTTTTTAATAGCACAAAATAGTATTTTGAAGCTGATATTAAAAAATTCAAGCTTCTATGTATTGAATTAAAATTATGTGGCGCAATAATAATAAAGTTACGAATTATAATTGTCAACATAACCGTACAAAATTTATCCTTTTATAAAGGGGGCATTCCTCGGTTCTTCGGAAAAAATGTACTAAATTGTTTATAAGAAGACGTTAAATTATAAAATATAAGATATCAGCACTGTGTATATGTACTTTGCAAAAAAAAATTTTATTAAATTAACCCACTAAGGCCTTTGCCTAATACAGTCATGATAGCGCCAAACTGAATATGTGATTCATAGCATAAGCGAAAAAACATTACCTGTATTTTTTCGTTTTGTTAAATTGATTGATTGAACAGTAATTGTTTAAACAAATTGTTTAAAAATGCCCATTTTTAAAAAACTAAAAATGCGACTACATTCTACGTTCGAAAATAAGAAACTTTTATGGTATTCTTGGTATTTTTTCGATCCGGTGCTTTGTTTATACAAAAAATGGTTATAAACGGTTTGCATGCGTAAAGACTCCTACCCTTGTTTGGGGGTGCACGTTTTCATATTTTCTTAATAATTTTTGTTCTTAGAACAGAAAATTTCTTCCTGCTTTACTCCGCATACATGGTTTGCGATGATTTAGTTAGGGCTAGGTTATTATATACTCATGGATATATAATAACCTAACCTTAACTCTTTCCTAAACTACATATTTTCTGCTAAAGCAGTGAATTTGTGTTCGCGTGGAAAGTTGCGCGCCACTAGGCAAAGAGAGATGAAACGCAATAGGTGGATATAGTTTGGAATAGTTTCTGAAGTTATATATAGCTGGAATAAGATGTTATTTTTTCAAATTTTTTTGTTAATAACTTTAATGAAGGACGAGCAACGGTTAAAACTTATTAGAGGTCACTCAGGATCATGATCTTAACAACATATATTAAGATCATTGGAGCTTGATCTTCTAATCGATACTTTTCTCCAAATTTTGTAAATTTATTTCTATTAAATTTTCCCTTTTTTTCTATTGTCTTGATTTTTCCTCCTTATCGAAGTTGTTCTTTCTTTTTTTATTACTTTATAAGATTTTTTAATTACTTTATAAGATTAGAAACAAGACCGTTTATGTTAAATACATTACTTTAAATACGAAGCGCCACTACGGTGAACATTAAGGTGCTATTATATACATATATTCATATAAATTAATTAATTTCAGAAATGATAATTTCGTGCCGATATGGTTATCGGACTTCCAACGCAATCTGAAATATTAATAATCCCCCCAAATTTCCCAAATTTGAAAAACTGTAATAAACTTATTTCGAAAAATATTGGCTCCTACTTCTATTTTCCAAATCTGAATCCTCCGACCGCGATCTTATAAAGTAGAGGTACTTTGCCATTGTCAAGTGTTCTCAATCGCAACCGACCTATCCTAGGCATATCCTAGAAATCGCTGCATCGATGGGAATCTCTGAGGCAGAGCGTATTCTGTCACGCTGAGCGTTCTCAGCCGGCTAGCCTGCCTTAGACCAATATTACATACGTCCATTTTTTGTTGTACAATAATTTTTTCAAAGTCTATCGATTAGGACAAAGAGATCTGAGATTCTCTGTCATGTAGTCAATTGACTTGAAAAATTCATCGTGCAACAAAACGGATGCATAGTAATACTGGCCTTACTTCGCATACTGACACAAGTCATAGAGGATAGAGAATCTCCGTCTCTGCCGAGATTTCTCGACTATCGAATATTCTATACGCATTCGTAAATTTTCTCCATTGCATTGGGGAAAACTATTTACACGTAACTGCGATGAGTACCGCGAACGCGAGCGCAATTTGCTGACTCATACCCGTGTACCGCAAAGAACCAATCAGGTGCGTTGTGCCACACAGATTCGCGCACCGCGATTCACGTCCGCGGCCAAGAAGCTGCTAGCGATCGCTTATACATATATACGCATCCACACGTACGCACGCACGCACGCACGCACGCCCGCACGCCCGCACGCCCGCACGCACGCACGCACGCACGCACGCACGCACACAAATCTGTATTATATTTCTTAAATTAAAATATTCCCATTATTCTCATTAAATTCCGAATTTTGGTTCATTGCATCTCCTGAACGAACCTATTTTGCGCTTCGACATTGAAGTGTCTGACGAACTATGTCTGCGCACAAAATTAAGGTTGTTACAAACATAGTGCATAATTTCTGTTCGATCTCCTTTTTAAATATTAATTATAAACAAATAGAGATCGATGACGAATAAATCACTTTTTCATTATCATTTTCTAATTTAGTTAACAAATATTAGTGTATAATTTCGTTACCATACATCGCTAGCGCTTGTTATGTCGATGTGCTCAAAAATGTACGCATTTTTGCGCTAAAATGTTACGTTCTGACTAGATTAGACGGAGTACTCTCTATCCCCAGACTCGTGTCGATGTGCGCAGTAAGGCCAAATATTAATGTATTTCATTTCCATTGATTTTCTTTTGTTATATTAATTTATAAACAAATAGAGATCGATGATGAATAAATTATTTTTTCATTATCATTTCCTAACTTAGTTAATAATTATCAGCGTGTAATTTCCATTCGATTTCCGTTTATTAAATATTAATTAATTAAAAACATATAAAAATCAATAATTTTTCTTTATCATTTCCTAGCTAAGTTGCTAACAAATGTTATTAACAAATATCAGTGTATAATTTCGTTTACTATGCACCGCTAGCGCTTGTTATATCGATGTGCTAACGCACGTTTGCGCTAAAACGTCCAATGTTACGTTCTGACTGGACTACTAGCGTACTCTCGCGCCGAAATGTGCAACAGTACATTTGGCTGATCGACGATAACGTTGATGACAATGCTAATTGTTAAAAAGATAATTTGTCTGTTAGATGGCATTTCCGCGATGATGTTATTGCGAAATATTATTAAACTGCCTTTTGTCTATCTATATTATTCACTAATTCCGGGGTCTTCTATACTTACCCTTTGTTCGCTCTCTCTTTTGAAAGATCCTTTGATTTGCAAGCATTTTCAGAAGGACTTCTTTTGGAGGGCAACGATTAGTTTTCTTCTAATTATTTATAATTAAGTGGATAAAGGTTTATCGGATAAAACTGATTTAATTCAATAAAGAATATGGACAAATATCAATACAACGAGCTTATCATTTCTATGATCGAAACAAAAGTCAACAGAGCGTTTGTCTTTTATAAACAATCGTTGTTAAGGAACATCGAAATGGCAACGTGTTTAAGAATAGCGCCGAATGTGCAAGTGATGCAGTGGCGCATCAGTCACGTGTGAGATTATCCATTTCTTACATCTTTTTTATCCGTTTATGTAAATTAAACAAAAATTAATTATACAACTTTGGAATCTTATTATTAACTCCATCCAGAAAATCCATTATCCTGAAACTGAACCGAGGAAACTTAACAGGTTATGGGCCTAGAAAAACTGACGCTGCCGATTCTTGATATCGCTTATGATTTTGTGTAAGAAAATGAAGGAAGAAAAGTATCACGTGCCATTATTCGATGAAACAAACTACGGAAATTGGAAGTTCCGCATGGAAGTGCTATGATTAAGTAAGCACATAAACTCGCAAATTCTCGGAAATGATGACGCGACGAAAAATGATATTGCAAAAAGTGCACTTCGTTTATTGTTCACGAGGAAAAAGGATACTAAATGTAAGTTGCAAATCATTTAGAGAATTGTAGACTCGCACTTGGAATACGCGAAAGATAAACGCACAGTATTTGACATTTGAGCAAAATTGAAAACGAACGTCAATTGTTTCTAAGAAAAAAGCTATTGTTAATGAAATTTAAATCGTCGAATCATTGTCATCTCTTAAAATTTGAATCGCTTGTTAGAGAAAGTCTCTTGGTGCGACCATGGAAGAGACTTATCATATGTCATCTATTCTGTAACAATGCTACAGGAATACAATGTGATTGTGATGGCATTGGAAACTCTGTTAAAGGAAACACTAATCTTGAGTTTAAAAATCATCTTCTGGATGAGGAAGCTAAACGAAAAGAAAGTGGAAAATCTACAAGGAATGAGATGTCTCGCTCTACAGCCTTTGCTTCGACAAGTGATAACCGTAAAAGTAATATAAGTTATACAGGAAATAAATTAAAATTTATAGATGCTACAGATGTGGACTAGGTCATTGCTGCTCTGAGTGTAAAAAATCAAAGCAATAGAGAGAGAGAGAGACAATCGAATACAACTATGGATAAATCAAATGAATTTCCTGTAATAATTGGAACGAAGTGAAATAGAAATGACTCGACATGGATTCTGGAGCGTCAGAACATCTGACATACGATGATAGCCTCTTAAGAAATGTCAAACAATTGGAAAAACCTGTGTCTATCAGCACTGCCAAAGCAGATATGTCATTAACAGCGAAAAAGGTTGGGGAAATACTCGAAAAAATAATTGTAAATGAGAAAGAAGTTGATATTAGAATCAGGAATGTCTTCTATGTTCTCGGGTTAGAGTTTAATTTACTATCAGTACCGAAGCTTGAGATAAATGGACTTAAAATAATTTTCAAGAATGGAAAAAGAAAAATTTTGAAAGAAGATCGAATTGTAGCAACGGTGTGTTGAAATTACCATGTATACGAACTAGAAATTTATGAACGATTAACGCAATAAATATTGCAATTACAATATATATATAAGGAACAAAACACTATTTTGACACGAATGTTACGGTATCGGACTTAATATCTTAAAGAAGATTGTTTAGAATAATTGATGGAATAAATCCAGAAAAGTTAAATTTTAATCTCGGAATTTGCAATTCTTATGTTAAGGGGAGCAATCTAGGCTGCCTCATGATCAAGAGAAAGTAAGCATGAAGCATCCCTATAATTAGTACATTAGTGACCCTGCTGCAAATTCCCATGAGTTTTTTTATGGGTTCCTATAGAGGACTATAAGATTCTATAGAAGTTTGTGTAATTATCTATAGGATTTGCACAGCATGCATAGATATACATAAGACATTCATAGGAATGCAAATAGGGTAATAGAGATACCCAGAAATGTGACAGATGCCCCATAAGACCTAAAAGATCTATAGGATGCCAGTTAGAAGTATATAGTAGCATATAGTAGCATATAGTACGTAAGACAAAGAAGAAATTCCCCATGAAGATTGAAAATGCTATAAGCTAGCATAGGATAACGTATACATATTTCCTCTGTCCTATGTGCACCTACATATTCCGTCAAAGTATTCTATAGGTATTTAGTCCCCATGAGGCACCTCTTTCGCATTCCTATGGGTACCAACTTGAGAGAATAATTCGTAACTCCTAAAAAATGGAATGATAATAAATGAGGTATGTTCCATGTCGGGTAAAAAAAAAATCTTGACTGCCATAAAGAAAATATATAGTCATGATTTTTTTAAATCACCAAACACACCTTGTTTATCAAGTGACTTTCAGTTTTTGGAGTTATGGAAAAATTATCTTAGATTTTTACGTGGAAGTCAGATTTTTACATCAATCAGCTACTGTTAGTATTTTGTGTACACTAATATGTAAATTATAGAGACTACAGATCTCAGAATATTTGTGACTATTTTGGAACTATACATATCTCAAAATATTTGAAACTATTTTTGTGTGTAGATAGAGTGGATTAAATTGAATCGGAAGATTCTCTATCATTTTGCAATTCTTGTAATTATTACCCAATGAGCAGAATGTCTAAAATCGACGCATTAGACAACTTTAAGGTATAAGAAATATCTTTAAAATATTTCTTTGAAAAACGTCTTTAAAATATGTTATAAAGTATTCTGAAAAATATCTTAAAGTTATTTTCGATTACTCGTCGATTTTACATGCTTATTCGGCAATTTTTAGAAACTAACTATTGAAAATTACAAAATGATACAGGACTTTTCGAGTCTCAGTTTAATCTACTTTATCTACACATGAAAATAGTCCCAAATACGGGATACTCTGTATATCATTTAGCATTGCATCAACGTGCACATCATTCTTTTTAATGCGATCTTATAGGAATCCCTTTTCATGGACTGGATGCAATAGATTCCTTTATAGAAAGGTGTCTATGTTATCCTATATATATATATATATATATATACTGTGTAAATTCTATATTTATTAAGATAAATAAGAAATTTAGAGGAAATAGGCACAACAGAGAAGTTATCAGCGTTAGAGTTGTGTGACTCAGTGGCAAGACGGAAATCTATCAACTCGGAGGAGAGACCAGGCCTGGGTTCGAGGAATGCCCTGATATTTTTCTCTGTCATTAATTGTTGTAATACTATACAAACTCCTACAGAAGCTGTGTTCCAAAATTTACTGTCAGTATTGAAGATCTATAGTGCACGTAACGAAAACTATAGATTTTCAGTACTGGCAATAAATTTTAGAACACAGCCAGAATCTTAAATCTTTTATAGGAACTCATGAAAAAATCCATGGGGACCTAATCTACAGCAAGATAGGAGCATCCTCCCATGGGGACCAGTAGAATTTATCACGGGTACCCATGGTTAAACAAACTTAAAGGAAAATTTCCCATAAGAATTTGCAGCAGAAGACCTCATTGGCCCAATCACGTCGAAATCACGCGACAATAAACGGTATGTATTTACGTTTATTGATGATTTCACACTTTACTATAATGTATTTATTACAAAGAAAAAGAGAAGTTTTTAAATACTTTCTAATGTATGAGATAATGGCAATGGTTCACCTTAACCTTCGCATAAGCAAACTTCGTTGTGACAACGGTCATGAATATACATCAAATAAAATGATTCAAGAATGTCAAAGAAAAGGAATCCGAATTGAATATACATTATATAACAAAAATGATGTCGCGAAAAGGATGAATAGAACCATTATTGAGAGGGCTCGTTGTACGCTATTGCATTCAAAGTTAGACAAGAATTTTTGGTCCGAGGCAGTGCTGAGCGCTGTCTATATCATCAATTGAAGTCCTACGACAGATTATAAAATGAAGTACCAGTTGAATTGTGATTTGATAAAAAACCCAACGTGAGTAAGTTGAAGATTTTCGGATGTGTCGTATACTTACATATCCCAAAGAAATTGATTAAACAGAAAACAGAAGTTCAACTCTATGAAATGTATTATGATTGGTTATACACACAACGGAGTTTTATCGCCTGTGGAGTTTGGATAAATGTCGCATAATATATGGGAGAAATGTGATCTTCGAGAAAACGAAGTTCTTTTATATATATAACGGACATTCAACAATATGTTGTGGAAACAATCACTCGCCAAAATTCTAACTCCGATCTAAGAAAGGATGAAACAGACCAATATGAATCAGCAATCGAACAAGAAGCATGTTCAGGGAATGAATCTAATGCCATGGTAGAGGATGAACTAAATGTCATTCAAGAAGAAGAAATTGAGCCACATCCGAGTACGCGAGAAAAGAAATCGCCCAAATATCTCAAAAATTATTGTTGGCATTATATGTGAAAAGTTATGTTGAGGATGTGCTAAACAACTATGCCGAAATCAATTCTCGTTCTGGTAAAATAAACAGATAAAAGGCCATAGACGAAAAATTGAAATCAATCCGTTCGAATCAAACTTGGAATTTAAAAGGTTGAGCAGAAAGAAAAGCAATTAATAATAAATGAGTTTTTAGAGTCAAATGTGACAAATCTGAAAATATTGAGCGTTATAAGGAACGTCTTGTCATCAAAAGTTGTTCAGAAACAAAAGGATTTGATTACGGTAAAACTTATGCACCAGTGGTAAGGTTAACAAATGTAAAAATCTTATTATCAATCATTATAAACGAAGATTTCCATGCTGATAAATTGGATGTCAAGAACGTCTTTCTTCATGATACGTTTTTAAAAGAAATATTGGGTATGGGAAAAAGTTCGTGGCGATTTTTTAATAAAATTAAAGTGTTTTTCTTAGAGTATTGAAATCAATTTATTTAAACCAAATATGCTCCATTATTTTCTATAATATTTTGCCATTTTTGGGGCAGAGCCATAATTCCATCGCGATAGAACTT
>Ga0157364_1008659_pt1 | contig 10545 bp, 10 predicted proteins | sample AttsexASBM2_FD_111476 | JGI IMG/M metagenome (GOLD analysis project Ga0157364, IMG submission 111476) | Fungus gardens microbial communities from leaf cutter ant in Ribeirão Preto, State of São Paulo, Brazil - Atta sexdens ASBM2 | ecosystem: Host-associated > Fungi > Mycelium > Unclassified ... | reverse complement strand
TTTTTTTTTTTTTTTTCATCAAAATAATCTTAATAACTAATTAAAATGAAACATTGTGAGTATGTAAATATGTATGTATATATACATATATACATATATAAAATTTAGAAATCACGATAAATTATACTATGTGTCGATAGTACAACACACTAGAGATTATAAATATATACTTTATTGTCTTAGACGGAAAATTTGCTATCTTAGAAAAATCCTACCTTTAAATGCTTCATAACACGGTTAAAAAGTAAGATATTGCATTTAAAAAATATATTTTATAGAGGAGGAACAATACATTCACGACTTCTAATCAGAAATAAACTTTTAAATAAACTTTTTTTTTACAAAAAATATCAATAATTGCAAAAAAGCCATTTTTTGCAAATTAATGGTCAATTATTTTTTAAATTAACGTGCTGAACAAATTTGGTTTGCGATATCGAATTTTCAATATTGAAAAATCTGTAAGAAACATTTTGTCTGGTTTAAAGAATTTTTTTGCTGTAAACTAGTGTAGTTCGACAAATCACGTGTATGCACGCTTGATAAAAATACTAATTTGTTTAATGTTGACTAGTATTGAGTGAAGGCAAAACAAATGGAAGAAAATACAGTTTTGTATACACAATTATTATACCTCATCGATAAATCATCTTGGCATAATTCAACACTTTTACAGTGGTCTTATTGTTTTATTCTTTTTCAATTAATCATCATTAGATTTCGTCATTTTAAATTCACCATTTATAAGAAAAAATTTAGAATTGCCTTTGATATCTCTCATGTACTATATGAGAAGACAATATCATATCAAAACTTAGTTTTTCAATAACCTTCTATAGCAATATTTAAAACAAAATCTATTTGAAATATGCTTTATATATATATACATAGATATAATTTAAAAAGAGCCAGTTGAAGGTTGATTGCTTTTATATTGTTGTTTTACTCATATATTACATGAGTCAAAAGTATGCTCTCGATACATAAATGAATTATATACCAGTATTCGTGTAAAAAATCTACATATTATATAACATTTTTTTTTTATGAAAGAGAGTTATTAATTCCATTTGTCAAAATAAACACACGTTAAACTTTGATGAATCATTCAACAAGAAGTTGTTTACGCATTTTTATTTATTTAACCGATGTGACTTAACTATTTCATGGAATGATTTTCATTTTAATGGTATTCTAATTTAAATAATTGTATCTTGAAATTTATAAAGTAGGTAATTATATTAAGTATCGTGTCTAAATGGAGTATTCATAAAGAAATTTTAAACTTCGAGATATTTAGGAAATTCCAAGTTTTTGAAATGTTTTTAAAAAATTTGTAAACACACACAGACGCTTTAAAATTTTTAAATATCCCTTGAACAACTTTTCAGATATTTCTTGCGTTTCGTTATTATGTGTTACTGATAATAGAGAATAAAAATACTTCTGTTCAATGACATTTCATAATGATCGCACTAGCCTTATAATTCTATACAGAACTTATAGTATGTAATTCCATAATATGTACAAATTACAGTCTACAGTCTATATAATAGACGATTGTTTATTTCACGTATTAACGTTAAATGCAATATTATGAGTGCCGTAATTACCTCATATATTAATAAAGATTTTCCTTGTACTCACACGTAATAGAGATAAGTTAGCGTCTTTTATTCTCGATAATTCTTTGTTCGTAATTTATTTTTTTTTTGTATTCCTGCCATATATTGATTTTATGGATTTTAGTTTTTCAATTTGAACTAAGATTTAGACTAAAGTTCTGAAATTGTATCGCAGTTATCGGAAGGAGAGACAATTAAACATGTTTTATGAAGATGTAAAATTAAAACAAAATTTGACAATTAATGTAAAATATCTTAAAGACATCTCTCTTATGATTTTATGTCCCGATTGCATATTATCTGGGACACCATCAAAATAAAAAAATTGCTTCGAAGAATAAAAACGAAAGTGGACGCTTTTTATACTTGATGTCGCGACATTTTTCATGTCAACTATCATAAAACGTAATTCCCCGCGTTCGATGGTCGCACGTGCCGATTCGAGACAAGGAAGGAAGATGGTCCCGGTAGTGAGTCAGCCTTCAGTTTCATTATCAGCGTGCTTGTTGGCAGTCGACAGTTGTTACCGAGAGTAGCCCACTACCCTCGCGTCGGAAGAGATATTTCACCTTCTATCTGTCTGTTAGAAACGTTTGAAATGGCGCAAAATTGGAACAAAGATTCTATTTATTTTATTCTATTTACTTACTTTATTCGATACTTTTTGTTTGATTTACAGATCCAATTAATCTACCAAGCTATAGATTCCAATATTTGAAGTCGAATTAAATCCTTTATGACGATGGAATACAAATACAATTATGAAAATTTTCTCATTTTAATTCCTTCCAAATTTACTAAATTATTGAAACAGCAATGTTTGAGTTGAAAATAATTCACTCCAAGTTTACAATGATTTTATTTTCTTAAATTTTGCAGATCTACTATGATATTCTCTAAGATATTTCTTCATGCTACATGAAGTACAAGAAGATCAAGAGCATGAAGGGTTAATATCCTTAGACGTTGAATGCTCTTAGAGGATTGTCCAAATCCTCGGAGGAATAATGAATGCATCCCCTCGTTCATTCGCTCGCAGAGGGGAACGAAGAGCGGACGCTAGCGATTGTGGAAGAGGAAGGGCGGGGAGATAAGGGAGAAAGAGAGAATATCGAGGAACCGTGGGGTCGGTTCCCGTGGGTATAACCCGGATCGAGCGTTCCCAGGAACGCGCACGTGACCCGCGTCAGAAGACGATCAATACAGACTTTGCGAACTCCTACACCCCACTGGAACGACGTGTCGCCCTTGTATAATCCACACACATCCTTCGCCTTCCGACGAGACCGATGGCGACGGCGAACGACCATCATCCCTCCTCGCACGTGTGCGTAGATTGTTGCGCGCACGTGCGCCTATTTAACCCTCCCGTCCCTTCTCTCTCTCTCTCTCTCTCTCTCTCTCTCTCTCTCTCTGTCTGTCTATCCCTTCATCCGGCTTCCGTTCCCGATATCATTGAATCTTCACAGATTTACGGTCTCATGAACGACAGTGAAAGAGTATCAGATACTACTTCTCTTAAGTTCAATCTTACTTTTAGAAAATTTAAAGAGATATGTAAATATGTCTTATTTTTAATTTATAAATAATGAATGTGCATTTATATTTATTAAAAATTTTAATCTTAATAATTATATAATATAATATATCATTTAATCTTTTTTAGTCAAATTAACGAGAAACTTCAAGTTTTTTTAAATAAAATTCATAAACGTATGAATAATAAATTTTATTTCTTATTTAGTATAATTTTATTTCTTTTTAGTCATATTTTCGAACATGTGAATGTATAGAAAATATCTCAAAATTGAATAGTATATCTTAAAAAAAAGTTCTTCGGCAAATTTCGCCTTTTCTTTTAAATTTAGCTCTTAATTTTAAATTATTTCCCATTTTTGTTATTGTTGTTCTCAGTGTTTGATTTCTCAGAGATGTAGATTTTAAGGAATTATTTTCCTATTTATGCCAATGGAAGTATGTTCTTAAAAAAAGGTGAACAGTAAATTAAATTAAGATTTTAAAGTTAATAGAAATGAGCGTTAATAGAAATGAACATCAGGCCTGATTCCACCATGTAAGATTAACTTTTATCTCTTCAATTTTATCTTTTTCTAATTCTAAGACTTAGAAATCGTATCTATTTTTACGAAGAGAAATTTGCTGTTTATTTTTTTTTTTAATTTGTAGAATTAGAAAAAGATAAAGAGTAAATTAAACTCAGATTAAAATTAATCTTACATGGTGAAACAGCCTTGTCTGTTTCTGTCAATTTAAATTTAATTAGAAAAAGATGAAGAGAGAGAGAGAGCGAGAATAAATTGAGCCAAGATTAAAGTTAATCACTGCATTTCTACATTGAAACGAGCATTAGTCAACTTATTTGCATGATCGAGATAGGATAAGCCATGAGGAAACAGGAATACGTAGCTATTCGCAGGATAAAAACAAACGCACGAAACTAACGTATAGACACAGTTTGTATTTATTTTTCGTGTGTACGAGTGCAGTACGCCCGCGCAATGATGTACTTACAGCCTTTCAGTCTTTGCAAATATACAATATTTACGCGGGTTGAGAATCGGGGGGGGGGGGGGGTTCCACCCTTTTAAAAATTAAAAAATAAAAGCCAAAAAAAAAACAAGAGAAAAAACTATACAAAAAAAAATATTTGTGGGGGGTGGAGAAGAGGGGGGGGGGGGGAGTTTCAGCACTTTCTAAATTATAATATAAGAGGCTATAACAATGACAGTGAGATAACTATACAATAATCAATAGCGATAGAGCGTGAAAACTTTGATGAGAAAATAAATGAGGCGAATCACCTCGTCGAATTCGATCTCGCATGCTTGCCGCGAAATTGTAGCCAATCCCGATCGACCGTCATCTCGCTCGTGTCTCCGACATCCAAAATTCATTCGATCATCGATTTGACGAGGAATAGAAATCTTCTGTTTTCTCGTCGTGCATTGAGGCGCGAAGTGCGTTCTCCAGGAAGGAAGGACCTTCGGCAAGAAAAGGCGATCGATCGGCGAGACTAGTTGGGCGGGGCGGCTATGTAATTGACTCGAGTGTAACGAACGTTTTGCGAGCGCTCATTGTCAGTGTATTCGAACGCGTGCGCGTGTTGCCGCACTCGACGCGCGATATCGCGTTACGATACGATCGACGATGGGAACAGGATGGATGAACTCTCGCCGTCGGGAGACTCGAGAGTCGATCCAGTCACACAACAAGTAATTTATCAAAGAACGAACGCCAATTGGAAACACGCGCGTCGCCTCCCATGCAGCACAGAAACTTGCGGCAACAATAGACTTGTACTCGGCATCTTTTTTTCTCTCTTCGACGTCTGAATATAGATATTTATTTCCAAATTCAAAAATTTTGGGGGCGATTTCAAATAACGCGAACAGACTTATTGTAAGCAAGTTTGCAATGTTGCTGTAATATTGCTGCCCACAGCAATACTTCTCCGAGTAATATCCTAAGGATGTCCTCGAACATCCTCTGGACATCTTTAGGACATCCTTTAAAGAATTGACGTTATGGATGGAATGATCTGTGCTGTATGGGGTTTCCACAGTCCGTCAATCGGGGTCTCGAAAGACCAGAGATCGCGATGAAATCGAATCGCTGGTCCCGCGGTCGATTCAGTCGGTGTCGCGCGGTCGATTAGGAAAGAAAAATTGGAATGATAAGATTCTAGGGGGAGAGCAAAAAAGAAGAGGGATAGAGGAAATTCGTGCCGGGTCCTTATAACCGTGAGAGATCTCGTGTGGAATGGCGATGAGCGTATGTACAAATGTATTTACAATTTCCCTTCGCAGAAGAAAAGGGTAAAAACCAGCGCTGGACTCTCTCTTTTTTTTTTTTGATCAAAATGTCTCTTTGATCAAAATACGTTTTCATCTTCAGTGCGTTCCTCGGACGTGGTCTCCCGGGTAATTTTCTCTTCCGGGCGATGATCAATATCTCTTCCCGTGACTGCCCAGATCGAGAATAGATCGGACGTCCTTTTCGAAGAGTAGAGCGATCCATCTAGTCCACGAGGAGGGTGGCCTCGATGCGACCTGTACCCTAGTGGGTTCGACCAACAGGTCACCGATCGGCGACCGTCGCGGTTACGACGGACGTCGTAGTGGTCGTCGTGGCGGCCGACGTGATGGTGTTCAGCAAGGGTTGCCTCGAGGACGACTGCGTAGTCGATTCCGTCGCCGTCGTCATCGTCTTCGCATCCTGATGCGCCGCGTTCGTCTCCTCCAGAGCGGTCTGCAGGTCGCAGATGTATTCGATCACCCTCTGGATCACCTCGAGTTTCGACAGCTTCCGCTTGCGCGGCATGTCCGGCACGAGGGAGCGCAGCTTGGTGAGGTAAGCGGCGACTTCCTCGGCCTCGAGGTCGCGTCTGGTGCCGCCGATCCCCAGACCGTTGTGCAACACGCCGCGATGGTTGGGCGGCACTCTGCCGCTCACCGGGCTCACCACCATCGCCTTCATGCAGGTAGCGGCGGCGATCAGAGAATTACACGGCCGGAATCGATCGATCCGGCGCTCGGCTCTTTCCTCTCGACCCTCGTTCGCGAGCACACTGCCGCTGCTGGGTCTGGGTGATCGTTCGACGACAGCGCGTCACCGCACACACACATACACACCACCCACCGCGCGTGTGCCTATCGATCGCCGGAAAAGAGCTGTGCGTCGAACACCAAAGGCGTTAATGTAGCACGTGAAGAGCGAAGAGCTTACTGCCTGTGTCCTGTTTACTTTGCCGTTGCTTTGCGTCTCCGTGGAGTAATCGTCCTCTCTCTCTCTCTCTCTCTCTCTCTCTCTCTCTCTCTCTCTCTCTCTCTCTCTCCTCTCTCCTCTCTCTCTCGTTGGTCGATCACGATCAGATGTGAAACCACGTGCAAGATCACGCACTGGTATTAGTTTCACTGACCAGCCACATCGTCCTCGAGCGACAGCTACGCGCCAAGTATGATGACGAACTGATGCGATCGAGCGTATACTGTATAGTGAAGCTGAACGCACAGCCGGCGGAATATTGTACACGAATCGTTTGACAGATCGGAGCCGACTGGCCTCCGCCCCTCACCTGCGTCTTTTTATAGCCTTGCCCCACCCGGCTCCCCGCGCATACCCTCCAGACGCTTCCAGCATTTGTACGGCGCAATCGCTGCCCGAGTGGAGTAGTGGTGGCTTCAAGCCTCACGCGATCTCTCCTTCTTGTTGACCGACTGGCTACGTATTATGGAACAAGTCGGAATGGATTCCAATAAGAATTATTACTTTCTCTACAAAAAAAAAATAAAAATTTAGGGAATTATTAAATAACTCCGAATCAGAATCTATTCTGAATAATTCTATATAATATTTCGATCGGAATTTTCCAATTTTTTTCGAATTTTTAACGCGACTTGCAGAGAGTACAACTTGTAACTTTGTGAGAATCTCTCAATCGCAAATTGATGAGAAAGAATTATTTAATTTTTATATAGAAAAAAAAGAATCGAAAAAACAAGAAATAATTTAGATATACTGAAAGTATAATGATAATTAAGATAATTAAAAGAATGCTCGAAAATGATCGAATTACCAAGTCGATTGTTGATATAAATTTGCAATTATAAATTGCAAGTGATTTATAAAATTGACGAACCTTTCCATCAATTAAAAATCACTTTTTATAACTACAAAATTCTTAATAATAAGAAAGCTCTTATCATATTATTTCACATAAAAAATATGTGACTAAATTAAAACTGATTTAATTATCTGATTAACAAAGTAAAATAGCTAAATAATAATTCCTATACCAATAACTTATTAATTATAATTGCTAATCGTCACTAATTAGTAAAATAATTAAGCGCTTATTAATAATAACTACTCAATTATTTAACTAATTAATTGAACAATTAAATAGTCATTATTAATTTATAGTTAAATAATCAAGTAGTTATTAGTAATTAATAGTACTACTTATTTTTTTATTACGAGGCTGAAGAAAATAACTAAGATCGACGTGTTTGGAAATACACATAGTGAATGAGGGATATCGGATCATCGGATTTCGCGTTGGAAAATCGCACGTGAGGTCCGATTCGAAGCTATCAGTAGTCGGGGGTGTTTGACGACTATGCGACTGGCGGCGTCGGTGGAACACGAGGGGAGTGTAAAAGGGAGGCGGGAAAGGGGAACACTACCATTGTTGAACGTCCGGCGGCGCCAGCCACTAGCCATCACGGCTACCACTACCACCGTCATCACCAACACTGTAACAGGCGATCGACCAACCACCACTATTCCGGACTCTATATGTACTCGACTTGCACAGTGATGGTCACTCGCTAACCTGTACACCATGATTCCGGCCGTGCGATTTTCTCGCGGCGGCGAACGCTACGCGAACAAATTTGCGCGCTCGTATTCCGATTATTTACGTTGAAATCATTACGCGTTACGTAAATGCCTCGCGTCACGCAATTTTATACATATTGCATATATACATAGACATTCTTATAGAATGTAGAGACAATAAAATAGTTCTGACAATTCTGGAATTGTAATAAACAATTATATTGTAAACTGTGTGAAAACAGAAGAGATATCAAAATATAATCATAGGAACAAATATGGTTTAAAGATGTATGACAAATTGATTCTAATTGATTACGTTTAATTAAACAAAAGAAATTCTCTTCTTTGCTCAAAACTTTTAACGGTTTGCAGAATCAGATAAGTTATATAAATTCATACAGAAATATTTAAGCACTAAGATTCACTTTGATCGAATAAGGGATTTCTTTTATTTAATTAGATTTATTCTTATCGATTTAAATTCATATTATAATTGTCTAATTGACTAATTCGACTGAAATTATTCTTCTTTAGCCCCGCAGAAAGAAATGCCATATATACGAATGTATTCGAACTGCAATTTGACAAGAGTTATTTCGAGCGACTCAATCCTTTCGGATCGAATATTTTGTTCGAAGCGGCAGCGTCGTGATTACATTCGAAGCATCCATTTTAAAAAGAGTTTTATTCATAAATGCGCTTTTTTTTTCAAAAGCCCACTTCGACATCGTGACAACTTCCACGAGCTAAATCCATGGCATATACAAAAACGTAAGACAAAATAAGGGAGCTAAGAATTGACTAATCACAGTTAAGTATTTCCTTCTGATTCGACGGTAAGAAGGAAACTCGAAGATGATTAATCAATTTTTACAGATTACAACTAATATAAACTCTCGGAATCAGACTACGCATTGAAGATTGAGATTGAAATTTGATCAATCGAAACAAAAGCTAAAATTCCTTTGTCCTCAGTGATCAAATTTTAATCTTCATCTTTAATGTGTAGTCGGATTCCGACCTAAGACGTAAAGCAATAAGGAAATGATAACATTGAATTTGCTACTGGTCTTACATTCTCTACCACGATTGGCCAATTTGCTTACTGCCTTATGTTTTTTGTATGTGTCATTATTCCACACATTCGTTCGGCTTTATTCGGAGCCGCCACGCAAATATCGTCCTTCGGACAGCTCAATCTTCCCCAGCGAATATCCCGCTCGAGGCGATGGCGTCGTCGCGATTACATCGTACTTTGTGTCTTCCGTCTTGCTCTTCCCGGCTCTCACGTGCTCGCACGTACGCGCTTCGTGACTTCGTAGCGGAGTCTCGTTACCGGTTGTTGAAGACAAGAATCCGCCCGATGTCCGGCGCTACGAACGAGTTGAATAAAAACAGAGAGAGGTGGCTGCGCCTGCCGCTCGATTATAGGAGAAAAGAGAATGAGAGAGAGAGAGAGAGAGAGAGAGTGAGAGAGAGAGAAAAAGCGAGCCGATCGGACTAGCGGCGACACGCTTCGTAGAATTTCCAGGCGACGTCGATATGCGCGTCGAGGAAGCCGATCTATGGAGACAATTGAGGGCAGCGGGGTGGACACGCGGAATCATTGACAACTGCTCGCGAGATACTCGCGCGATCTGCTATAGCTGTACCAAGAGCTCTCTCTTTCTTATCTTTCTCGAAGATAAAGATTCCCAGACCGCGCGAATCATCGATATGTGAATTAATGGCCATAAATCATCAAACTCTTTATATTAATCCTGAATGAAGTCAAAATCTAACATAATTACTGACACTGAGTCTGTAAGATTCATTTTATTTAATACAAATAATAACCAACTGGATAAAATAAAATAAAATAATAATATTCGTAGTCTAAGAATAAATCCAATATGATTAAAATACTTACGTAAGTCTCTGCGGTTATTGGTGTGTAAATTATATATTCTTTCGCGATAAGACACAATTTGCAACGAAGTAAGTTTGTACTTGATTTCCGCACTGAAGAAGATTCCGGTATAGAGTCGAGAGAAACGTTTACGTTAAATTTAACTTCGTTTGGTAAGTACATCCCAATTAATTGCGAATTGTATCTTATCGCGTTTGAATATTGTAATTTACGCACTAATAATCGTGGAAGCTCATATAAGTATTTTAATTGTATTAGAAATATTTAATTGTATTAGAATATTCTTGGAGTGCGTGTTGTCGCAAAATATTACTTTATTTTATTTTAATTCATTCAATTTATATTAATTAAAAGACACTAATTAATTTCAAAGAACGAAAATGACAATTCATATAAAAAAGAATGAATATTTTTAATAATCAAAATTTTTGCATTTTTGCAGATATGACATAAAGAAAATTGAAATTCCCGACAAAAAGATTTATAATTGACCCAACATTAACTTTAGAAAGTCAAAACAATAATCTCCATTCCGAAATAATTTGTCAATTATCGAGCCTTTTAAGAAGAATTTCTGTACCTAAAAATCTAATATTAAATTAGAAATTATCATTTTGCATAATAATTTATATAAACAGTTAAGAGAATACA
>Ga0157364_1008658_pt1 | contig 10546 bp, 8 predicted proteins | sample AttsexASBM2_FD_111476 | JGI IMG/M metagenome (GOLD analysis project Ga0157364, IMG submission 111476) | Fungus gardens microbial communities from leaf cutter ant in Ribeirão Preto, State of São Paulo, Brazil - Atta sexdens ASBM2 | ecosystem: Host-associated > Fungi > Mycelium > Unclassified ... | reverse complement strand
TTACAATTTAAAGATCTTAGAGTGGGTTAATAAAAGGAACCTTGTATTAGGGTTGATACAAGAGAACTTGATGGGGTTCTAAGTACAAACCAGTCTATCTTATATATCACAGACCTTGGCCTGTATGTATACTATTCTACTCTATCCTAAAGTATATATGTTTACTATAAAGTCAACATGCTATTGCTATGTTGTATAACATTATTTGTTCTAGACCCTTCTATATCTTTCTTCATGTCACATGATTCTGTGACAGTGACAGTGACATGTGACATCATGCTAACCCCTAATTCTAAGTTCTAAAATAAAAATAAAAGAAAAAGAAAAATTAAAATAAGAAAGGAATTGAAAATAATTAGAGTCTACCATCTTTAACTTTGACATCTATTAATTTACAACTCCTTGATAAAATCCCTTTATGTTGCCAAGAAGAATGGCCTCCATTCTCTAGTGCAAAGCTCAAAGATGCTATCAATAAGTATAGTAGTTTGTCTACTTTAGGCCTAGACCACATCTTTTGGAGTTATTTTAAAAAGGTATTAAGCAATGCTAAATGTTGTTCTAACATTGTCAATATAGTGAATGCATACATCAATCTCAGTTATTGGCTATCTTACTTCAAGGAATCATCATCCATTATCATTCTAAAACCAAATAAATCATTTTAAAAGCTTTTCACTCTATTGTTCTTCTCAATATACTAGAAAAATTAATTGAAAAATCAGTAAGCAATAGAGTTCAAGTTCACACTATTGTGTTAAATTTCATCTATCCAGGCCAATTGGGAGGCATCAAACAACATTTGGCAACTGATACTAGAATATTCTTACCTTATCTTATATAAATGAGATAGGTAAAAGGCTTTCATACAAGTATTCTTGCATTTGACATAGTACAATTCTTCTCTTCCTTGAATTATTGTCTACTTCCTATGATTCTGACTAAAACAGACTTTGACTTGAATATATCCTGATTTTTCTTTAATTATTTAATTAACAAATAGACCTAATATATTTGGAATAATTTTACTTCTCCTTTCTTCAGAGCTGATGTTGGTGTTAGTCAGAAATCTGCTCTTTATATTACTCTAATTTTTCATATACTAGAAAAAAGAACAAAAAATCTTTTAATTCCTATTCTGATTTATTTTCTGTCATTTGTTGACAATGTTCTTTTTATTTTTCAGGAAAGAAATTTTGAAAAATTAAATGCAAATCTTTTTTGTAGTTATAGTATCATTTCTTCTCTCTTCAAACAATTCAGTCTTGCCATCAAGCATGATAAGTCTGAGATTTTTCATTTCTTCAGATTGACAAAGAACTTGAATCCTCCTCCACTATATCTGAGACCTTTAAAAGGCATGATACTTAAACAGAAGAACACTTGGCAATATTTGAGGTTTTTCTTCAATAAAAACACTCTTTTTGACACCATATCCATTATTATACCAACAAAGCTTTATCTATCATCAAGAGTATGAAGATGTTGGGTAATTCAACAAGGGACTTTCAACAGTGTACAAGCATCTCTTATATAGAATATGTATACTCTCTATCACACTATATGGTTTTCAGCTCTGGTGTTTCAAAGAAGTGCCATTATACTAGCCTCTCAAAGAGCTAAAAAAAAGAGTAGTCTTTTGGATTACAGGGGCATTTTGTACATCACCATCATGAAGAGTTGAGGCTATTGCTGGTCTCATCCCCATTCATTTCCATCTGGACAAAATTAGTGGCTGGCATCATCTTTAAATAGCTTTAATTTCTAAGCAACACACAATTAACTTACTCTTGAATGAATATTATTCCAAGAAGGCTGTTTCTTATTGTATAGCTACTTGTTAACTTACTCCCAAATAACATACAAGGATCAAAAGTTCTATTATAGACATCAACAATCATTTGAATGGTATTTTTCCTACTTTCAATAGTTTGAATCAAGAATTCTCTCCTGGATCTCATCTTATAAACAATTTCCCTGATTGTTTCTCTTTTCATCTAACTAGTTGTAAGGATACCAATGTAAAAACTGCTCATCATAATGAACTTGAAAATTTATATAAGGAATCTTCTCATAATCAAAACACCATTCTTATTATATCTGACATGAGTGTCAGAAGTAATATTACTATCTCAGTCTCACACATTCAAAGAGAACATGAAATTATTGCAAAAACCATTCATTATGCAATGAATGTCTCGTTTATAAAAGCAGAACTTTTTGCCATTAGATACAGAATATGTCATGCATCACAAATACAAGATGTCTCTCACATTGTCATAATCATAGATGCTATCTGTTATGACCTTAGCTTGGCTGAGGTTATAACTTATGCAAAGACTTGAGTAAGAGTGGGAAATGAATCAATTGGTAAAGTGTAAGAATATAGAATAGTATTTATGCTATATACCATATAAGATGCTGACTAATCATACATGAGGAAATAACAAGGTGTAGTAAATAATGAGTCAAAGATGAAACTAATCCCAGCACATGTCTAGCATAATATAAACTCCTATAAAACATAAGATCATTGATTGTGTGATTGTAACACTATCCATGTTACTAAATGCATCTTTGACTTATCTATCCATTCTCACCATTTACATTCCATCACTATATCTAGCAATCTGAGAAAGTTCTTTAATAAGAATAGTAATAATTCAATCACTTTCTGGGACTACCCTAACAATAATAAATGGCCTTTATGTCTACTGGTTAACAAAGAGTCAAAATTGTATAGGATACTTTCTGTTCTACCCAGCAAAACATCATGGGAAGTCAGCAAAAAATAAGAATACAACAACATTGTTCAAAAACAGCAAAATCATTTTCAAACTTCCGATTACAAGAGAAAACAGTTCCTTGATCTAAATTTGTTGTGCACACATGTCACCAGGCTAATTACCAATCATGCTTCTATTGGAGAATACAGATTACAATTCTTTCCCAACAAGTCATTTGCATGCCATTACAGTAACTCTCCTATTGAGATGAGAACACATGTTCTGCATGGATGTGTTTGTTACAGGAAATCATGGAATCCCAAGTGAGAGTCCCTCAAAGACATCCTCACTTTTCTTGAGTTCAATTCTAGAGTTTTTTGCTTTTAAGAAGGCATCACTTAGAGAGTTTTCTAATGAACTTGACATTCTACTTAGTGTAGTATTACATCACCTATAGTATTTTTCTCTTTTCTTTTCTTTTCTTTCTTCTCTTCTTTATTTAAGTAATTATGTTATAATTACCATGGTCTACCTCTTTTTTTTTTTAATTCAACAATTTATTACATGGAGTGCAAAAGCAGACTGTGGTAGCTACTTCGTAACTACTTACATTTAGACTGAATCAACATGTGAAAAGAAAAAGGAAATGAAAATAAAAACAGAAAAAGGAAAATAAAACAAAACAAAAATGAAAAATAAAAGGGAAACCAAATGAAATCTAGAAAAGTCAAATCGATGTAGTTGTACAAAAATTAGAACTGATGAAATAGAACTATTCAAAGGAAAAAGCACTAGGATTAAATTGAAGGAAAAGCATGAAGTGGGCTATAGTATCCTTTCTTGGGTTTCAATAATTGTTAAACCTTTTACATTCATGTAGAATGTGTCGTCTTGTTTCAATAGGATAATTACTGCATGAGCACATAAATTCTTTATTAGGGAAAAATCATAGTCAATATTCCCCTATTGGAGCATGATTCATGATGGCTCTAGAGGAACGAGCACACAACAAGTTTGAATGACTGAAGCATTGTAACCATGGACTACCTTTGATACTTGATGGTTCAAGAGGGTTTAGATTGTCATCTAACAGTTCAAGGAAATTCTTCTCTTTAGAATCTGATACTTGAAAGAGCATTCTCCACTGCGAACATATCAAGTTGCTTTCTATTTTTCTACAGAAATCCCAAGATGATTTGCAAAGAAACGATGGTGTAAAGACTATTTTTTTGGTGTTATTGTCCACTGAATAATGGAGTGGCCACTTTTGTTTACTAGGGCAGTCCCAAAATTCGATACAATTGCAAGAGTCCTTTGAAAAGAATTCCCTAATTTCTTGAGATATCATAGCTGAGTAAATTTGATAAGAGTGGACTGAAAAGTCAAATATCCTCTTGGCAGTGTGAAGGGAGTCTGTGACAACCACTATATGATTGACGTCAGAATTGGCAACTGCTTGATTTATTCCACATCATATGGCAAACAATTCAGCTTTGGTTGTAGTAATGTTGATAGCTCTGTGCTTAGTTTTGATGACAGGTTTATTGAAGAAATGAATATGTGATATCAAAGTGGCAACATGATTTTTAATACTGGTGTTAGACACAACGATTGTCGATGAGAGGTTGGATGATGCACTGAGTGCAATTTTATCTAATTTTTTGATGTGCTTTTTAGTGTTGGAAGAGCAAAAATAACAAGAAAAGCAATCTGAGAATAAATCTATAAGTCTATTTCTAGGTTTAAATTCTTTATTGAAAAAATAAAAAGATGGAAAGAATTCATTATGCTTATCGTCCACATTGATGAGTGGGGATTTCAGCCAAAGTCTTTGTTTTGCTATGAGGTGGTCAATGGAAGATATGTGGTGATTTATTCCTTGTGGCTCATTAGAGCTGAGGACATTGCTGATAATATGGTTAGTTGGGAGAGATGAGTCACACAAAAGAAATCATTCATAAAGTTTCTTGAGTTGAAGATGTATTGAAACAAGTCCTGGAATAGCTTCGATTCATAACATAGGAGATGTTCAGAATACTCCTGTGATCCATAGAGCTGCTCTTTGTTGCATCTTCTTAAGTATATTGAGATGGTAATGAGTTGGGGCTTTGTTATAATACCAAAGCAGTAAGCCATATAGTGCTATAGGTAAAGCACAATATCTGTAGAGTTTCCTTTTTTGAAGTGGATTGATGCCTCGTGATAAGTTTCCCAATGATTTCATGCATTTGACCATAGAAATTGCTTTGTTTGCATAAAAATCTATATGGTTTCTAAACGTAAGTTTGCAATTAAAGATGAAGCCAAAATATCTCCATATATCCTTAGGGGGTAGAATGGGTCCCCCAAGAGAGAATAGGTCAAGAGGAGGAGGGTTGAATACTTCATGAGATCTAGAAAAATGAAAAATGTCAGTTTTTCCATGTTCTTGTCAGGCGTGGTTCACACTGGGGTGGAAGTCTGCAGAATGGACTTGTGGAATGACCTTGGCTTCAGCTTATGTGCTGCGCCATCTGTCTGCCATGTGGTCACAACTTCAGATGAAGGAGAGAAAGTCCAAGTGGAAGTGAGTACTGATTGGTGTGTTGCCGTTGAACACTAGAGATCGAGTTCAATAAGAGGTTATCTTCGTCGATTATCAGACTAGTAAATTACAGTGTAACTACTAGTCTTATATACAAACTGATATTATAGGAGATGCTCGGAGTTTCAGTGGGAAAACCCCTATTGCTCCGAGCAGAGGTTTCAGTGTTGAGACACTGACAGAAGTAACTCTGTCATGGAAGACTGAGTTGAATAGGAGTATCTCCGCCATGGAAGACGGAATATCCAGAGGGTTGAAGCACCACCATGAAACATGTTGCAAAAAAGGTGGCCGCCGTAGAAGGCAGGCTTGTATGGTTCAGAGGTGGTTTCACCGCAGGGATGTTGTTTCCAGACAGGTGGACTTATATATGACAGTTCTACAATGAGATCACATTTTGTAAGTAATAATGAGATAATATTGTAACAACAAAAAAGATTAGCATTAGAATGTGAAATAGATTTGTTCTGAGAAATGAAAAGTCCATTGTCCACAAAAGAAATAATGGAAATGGGAATTTTTAGGATTTTTAAATGATTTTATAAAGAAAGAAAAACAGGTTATAAATAAAGGGTTAAAAGGATAGGGGAAAGAGCAGATCCTTGTTCAACACCAATGTTGACATTGAAAGAAGGAGATGTGAATTTGTTCCAAAGATATTTTGTTTTTCTTTCTACTATATAATTCTTGAAAAACATCAAAATTTTAGGATCAAGTTCTGCCTTGTCTAGGATGAGGGAAAGGAGTTGGTGATTTAGAAAGGGGAAAAATTGCGCTATGTCGAATGCTAGAGTACTCATTGTAAGGTTTTCAACCCACCCTGAATGAATAATATGAGTGAGTGCTATCCCTGCATCCATGGTGGATCTTGATTTGAGACCTCCGAGTTAACTAGGATAAATAAAACAATTAGAGATCATATGGAATTAAAGACATTCTCCAATCATTTTTTCAAAAAGTTTTCCAATAGTATTGAGAAGGACAATCAGTCAATATGATTTGAAAGAACTGAATATGGCCTTATTAGGCTTGGGAATAACAACTGTTGTAGAGATTTTAAAATGAGATGGCCAATGACCCAGCTCTATATAGGCATTAGCAATGTCAATGAATTTGCAAATGCAGTTATCATTTCTGATAATAGACTTAATATGGCTTCATGTTAACTTGTCTGGACCATATGCCAATGAATTGTTGCATTTTTTGATTGCCTTAATAAGTTTGATTTTGGAAAATAAATTCCACTCAGATGTAGGTTTATCTGGAATTTCGTCTAGAAAATAAGTATTCACTTCTCTTTCTTGAGCAGAATTGAATGATTTATGAAAGACATTCCAAAGGTCTTCAAGTTCGATACACAGGTGTCCTTCATATTGAATAGCTTCAACTGCAGGGAGTTTGCATTTATTGACCCAATTCATGAGCTCCCATGGGCCATATTTCTTGTTTGCAATTTCATCTATCTTTTCATCAAAGAAGGAATGCTTGGATTTCTTGACTGTACTTTTGAAGTCCTTTCAATTTTCTAGACTATGAGACTGTTGATATTTGTATAGCATATGACAACAATCTCCATTCCACCACACTTTGGAGTGTCTTGTAATATTGACTGTTTTTGAATGTTTGAACCAAATGTTCTCAATATTGGTCGCTAAGAGTTGAACAACCTCTTCTAAGGATTCAGCATCCTGGATCAATGAAGTATTTAAATTCTTGGTAAATTGAATAAGGTCTTCAATAAATCAGTTTTCTTCATCATTTCCTTTGACTAATGATTGTTGTTTGGTTGGAATATATTCATCCCTAATAGAAATATCGACAGTGACTGGAGCATGATTAGATGTAAGTCTCCAGTCTGGATGAATGTGGTAACAATTGAATTCCACAGATGAGGGTCTAGTGAAAACAAGGTCAAGGACCAAGTTTGAATTTTGATCGTTGTCCAAAAACGTAATAGAAAAATTTTCAGTATGTTTAGATAAAGCAATGGAAAATGAGTCTGCAATATCAAAAAGCATGTTACTATGAATAAAATGAAATGGAAAGTTTGAATCCCAAAGGCTGTCTCTAATGTTAAAATCTCTAGTCATGATGATTACGTTACGAATATTGGTCTCAGTATCCTTAAGATACTTTAAGGCCGATTAGGATAAGTCAGAATAAACATTGATTAGAAAAAAGATAGATTCTTGATTGAAAAAGAAGATACATGAAACATCTCTGTGATTGAGAATGTCATTTCACAAAGAAAAACAAAGACTAGAAATTTGAATATTAATATAAGTCAAGACTCTTGGGAAATCTGACTGATTTGTTGAGGATCTGGCAAAAGTAAGCCAATTGGGATGATGAGGAACTCTAACAAGTTCCTCTCCTTCACAATTCATGGAGCTCAAAATTGTACAAATAGTCGACCATGGAGGTTCTTGAATGAAAATAATATCAAAGGACATTTGAATCTCTAGAATAATGTTGACGATCAGAGAGTTTTTGTGAAAATTTTGAGAAAAGATTTTTAAAATGTCACAAATCATTGCGAGATACCATTCTCAATAGAATGAATTGACTTTGTCCTGTTTTCATGGATCTCGATATACTTTTTCTAATACCATTTGTGATTAAACCTATACTTCCAGAATAGACATAAATTGGAGTCTACCTAGTGATTGCCTCAACAATTTGAACACTTGAATGTGTATGGACATGAATTACCTTTTTTAGTTTCAAGATGTGGAGAGTTTGTTTTTTCATTGGCTTTACAACACCAACCAAATTGGTGATGATTTTTGGACTTGTGCAGGCCATTATATTTGACACATTTGGAACCCTGAATTCTACAAGAAAAAGTGGCATGTCTCCATTTCCAACAGTTTTTACATTGTGGGACACTGAGGTTCATATGAACTTCTCTTATGGTGGTAATATACCTTCCTACATTGAAGCATCGATTGATCAAACTCTTTGCTTTGCTTCCACTTTGGATGTCCCAAATGTTAATCCAAGTGATCAACATGTCTGACTTAGGTGAGACTTTGATGACTCATGTTTTAGATGGGAGTATGACATTGTTGAAAATCTGGTTTTGCTTGATGATGTTCTCAACATTGTTAGAAGTGAGACGATCCTGAGAATTGTCATGAGAGAAGTATGGAATGCCTATAATTTTCAGATAGGACTTGAATTGTGGGAGTTGAGGAACTTCTACATGTAAAGAGTTGATATCGTCTGCATTTTTAATGTACTGTTCAATGATTTGTAAATCCAATTGTGTGGCCACCTTGTTAGTAACCACCATAATTCCTAAGGGGTCCAATTGAATAAAGTCCACAAGAACTTCAGATTTTGCATTTCTGAATGATCTGTTTATGTTAGCAACATGTAAGAACTGTTCTTCATGAATTTCAAATTGTTTGTGCTGCTCATAGGAATGATGACATGTTTCCTAGACAGACTTTTAGTAGTCATTTGAATATGAGATTTTATCTTAGAGTTGCCCTTGACAATATTATTAATCTGGTCAATTTTGTTTGTACCAAGAGATGGGAAAGCCTCTTTGATCTTGATGATCTCAGAAGTGTTGGCACCTTGTTTCAAAACCTGGGCATATGATTTTTGAGGTTATTTAGATACATTGGCTAGTTTGATGTTCTTGAAATATTTGGAGATTTAGTTGACTTCCTTTTGTAATTTGGCAGGAATAGGGGGGGAATTTTCTCTCTATACTTGCTGGGGACAGTTTGTCATTGACCTTGCTATTATTACTGGGTACAAATGGATCTTTCAGAGTGAATTTTGCTGGTATTTTCTGTCTAAAAGTATTAGAATTTTTGTTCACATTGAGTGAGTCCCAATTAGCCTAATAGATGGAAGATATGAAGTTCCAAATTACTTTTCCCATACTATGGAAATCCTCAATATCATTGGACTTTGAGGAATTGACTTGTTTATTTGAGATATACTTGGCTATGAAGTTGAGGAGATCTTTAATGCTCTTGGCATCCAATGCTAAGTGTTCCATTGAGCTGTGAAGTGAAATAGGGTGGAAGTTTCCATCCCAGAGATCAGGTTCTGTAGGAGTATTTGGATTGTACGGAAGTTGAATGTTGATAGCCGTATCATTACTATAAGGAGAATCTGAGGTAGAGTGCACAGTTTGAACATGAGATGACCTCATGGTTGGGCATTTGATAGTGACACATTTGTTCAACATGTTGTTAGAGGGGTCAGCTGTTGTGGCAACCACCAGACACAAGGTCTAATAGCTACACAAGTGAGTAAAGCTCTCAGTAGGCAATCAAGTGGGGAAAGTCACAAGAGAACTCAACAAGGAGCCTCTTCTTAATTAGAGTCTTATTTATACAAAGTCCTCATGGTACATGCTACTAATAATTAACCCTACCCTTATGTCCATGCTCCTTCCTCATGTTCACCTCAAGGTCATCATGTTGTATACATGTGCTCTGATGTCATCTTCTAGATTCTTCCACCACCTTCTAGGCCTATGATCTCACATCATGTGACATGTCATGTGACCCTTTATTGTCCAAAAGAAAAGAAAAAGAAAAAGAAAAAGAAAACAAAACCCCTATAGAGTCAGAAAATAAAAGAAAAATAAAATAAAAATTGTTCATGTCCAAAGTGTCCCATAGCATCAGCCATCATACTGACATGAATTGCTTGCTCTTGAACAGTCTTGTAGGATACTCCAGGGCCTTCACTGTCATCATTCATTATGATATCATTGTTTAACTTGTTGTTGTGTTCCATTCTCTCATGGTAATTGACTGAAGACTTGGTTGAGGACATTGAAGATGCCCTGGGAGAATGTGGTTGAGGAGAGACCATTCTACCTCGTACCTCATCATAATTGTCAGGAATTTTCCCTAATAGAATGTCCATCCCTGTATATGTTGAAGGTAGTACAGTTGGTAAATTGAGTGGTTGTTGAGAATGCATAATTGTTGAAGAAGAAAGAAAGAATTTATTCCCTAAGTCTCTTATGGGCACTACCATGCAAGATGGTGGTACAAGAGAAAGAAGGGGGTGACCATGGTCTACCACTGCATCCCATGTAATAAATTGTTGATTTTAAAATAAATAAAAAATGCCTGCACTTAACGTAGTTACTCCTATAGCTTAGATCACACCTTTTCTGTGTTGTGAACTCCAGTTGTGAGCTCTTGTTGTGAAATATGCAGCTTAATATTTATTAATTGTCTCTCTGTTTGTCATAGTA
>Ga0157364_1008657_pt1 | contig 10547 bp, 5 predicted proteins | sample AttsexASBM2_FD_111476 | JGI IMG/M metagenome (GOLD analysis project Ga0157364, IMG submission 111476) | Fungus gardens microbial communities from leaf cutter ant in Ribeirão Preto, State of São Paulo, Brazil - Atta sexdens ASBM2 | ecosystem: Host-associated > Fungi > Mycelium > Unclassified ... | reverse complement strand
TATATATATATATGTGTGTGTATATATATATATATATATATATATATATATATATATATATATATATATATATATATATATATATATATATAGAGAGAGAGAGAGAGAGAGAGAGAGAGAGAGAGAGAGAGAGAGAGAGATCAATAAAGGAGAAAATGAGACAACTTACTTATTTCATCCGCACTCCATTTTAACTAATATAAAATAAGGAGAATTGTGCTATTATATAAACTGTAGCTGCGCTGATTTTTTCCAATGGAAAATACTAGTCGATATTTAAAGTGTTCAGAAATAGTCAAATTTTATGTTCAAAATCGTCTTAAATAAGTCTTAAGAAGTCACGAACTAATCAAAAGACCATTTAGCGTCTTAAGACATTACTTAAGATGATCTTGATCTTAAAATAAAAACGACTATGAATATCAGTCTTAGATCACGCTTGCTTCATGACGTGAATAACATGTAAAGAATATAGACTAATACTCGACGCAGGCGCGACATATACGAATATAAACTTATCGTATGTATACCAACCTTCTTTACTATGTTATTAATGTGCCGTAAAATCCTGTGTCTACAGTGCCAGAATTCTGTCTGAGTTCTTGGATCTAGGAATATGTAACCAATCAATATGTAGATTTTATAGAAAAACGACAAGTTGATTGGCTACATTTCTCGATCCAAGAATTCGGATCGAGTTCTAGCATCATGAACACACGGTTTAAACGTAAAATGACATCAATGACATTTACAAGGCACCCTTAACCAACTTTAACAACATCCGTAGTTATAAAACTGGCCAATCACAGTCGTTCCATTCTTCCGAGGAACAACTATGATTGGTCAATTTCATAACCACAGATTATTAAACCCAATTAAGTATGTCATATAATAGAGATTAATACCCAGCAAACGAGAATGGATTGAAATGAATTGAAATGATTTCAAATTTTCAAAAATATTGATTCACGAATGTTAAAATGAATGCTTTTCAATCCTGAATGCATTTTTATTCATTTATAGGAATTGCATGGAGCATATCTCTATGCCTTTCGATCTAAAAATAATATTAACTTTTTCTGTTCACAACATACACATTATGAATATTCTTCAATTCAAAATTTTGAATAGGAAATGCAGTTTTTCAATCCATTTGCATCCAATTGAATCTAAATGAATCCAATTAAATCCAAAAAAAGTATTCATTATTTAAAATACGCATTCGGATAGAAAAAAATTTCAATCCATTTTAATCCATTCTCGTTTGCTGGGTAGGGTACTTTCCATTTAGATCTGGTTGCACCAACGTTATTTTGACTTTAAGAGAAACTTAAAACTCTATCTCGTTTTAAAGCCAAAAAAGAGAAATAGAAAGAATTTTAAGCCTCTTTCTTATCAAAGTAACATTGGAATTGAGCTTTAATGACACAAGTCGACACAAACATCATTTCATCTTTCTTTATATTTAGTAAGTAATAAAGATAGAACGACATTTGTGCCGACTTATGTGTCAAATGGAAAGCATCTATGAATAAGCGTTATTGAGAGTGATGAATGAAGTTAACGATGAGAATAATAAATAAAATCTCCCATTTAAAAAGTTAGTCCGAGCCTATAATATAAGTCCCCAATATCCGAAAAACTAGAATTTTAGATTCGGCAATGACTACACGAATTTATCTATTTCAATTCCTTAAAAAAATAAATTCGTGTAGTCATTGCCGGATCTAAAATTTTAATTTTTCGGTTAGAGCGGTCCTAATTGAATCGGTAGTCTATGAATTAGTAAGTCGGGATTGATGAAGTAGATCACAGTAGAGTTGGTCAGCAGTCAAAAAAGTTCAAAGATAAGATAAAGATAGATACTACCGATAGATATTACCGACTTATTGTAGATCCGGCATTAAAATATTGTTTATATGAAAGATGAAATTTATAAAATAGAAAGGTTCTGGCATTTTATTCATACATTTACTTGTAACATATAATCTTTTTTGAGTATCTTTTTAATTAATATTTCATATGTATATATCGTATATATCTTCGAAAGTTCCGCATTATGAGTTAATCTAGAACGAGTTTTCCACAATTCTGATGAGGTATTCGTAGTCCGTTCTTATTTTAAAGACTATCTTAAGTAATACTAGAATTTAGAAATGGGCTATTAGAAATCGACGCTATAATAATTGCGCTAAATTAACAATAATATTTTCGTATGATCAATTTAATCGAATGTTTCAGCTAATTTTTAGTCATCTTCAACGAGAATAATACATATATAGGGTAATTCCGGTAAATACGATGCACTGGGATTTACGCCGCAGAACAAATAGGAGTGGGGATAATTTTCCCACAACTACTCTCTTACATATCTTTATGTTATATTAGTATTGTGTTATGATTTCAGTTTTTTACTGTTAATATCAAATTAAATTATTTGAAAATGATTTGAATCGATTTGTCACTATAATAAGTAGTGCCATCATAAATTATAATTTACAAAAAATGATTACTGTAAGATACATAAAAGACTTGATGGTTATTTCATGATACATGTAGAGAAATAGTACAATTACATATTGTGTAGCAAAATACAAGGTACTTTGGTTTTCTTTGGTTATTCTTTATTTAATTTGTTGTTTTATATATTTCATCTGTTTGGGATATATAGCATTTTTAGCGGACGGGATTTATGTTAAAGCATACAAAGTGCGCAGATTGGATTCAGTACACTAAATGCAATAAACGCATTATATGAAATATCCTAAGCAGAGCAACAAGTCACGATAACGTCAAAATGACATTAAAATGAATCAGAAATGATTGAAAAATGACTTTTAATGATTATTTTGGAATCATTTTGATATAATTTTGATACCATAATGACTTGTTCTTGAGATGTATCTCATGTAATAACACTTGTAATATATGTAGGAAGATTGTAATTATTATCTAGTGAGAAATGATAATAGAATCGATGTCGATTCAACATTGAAATTTTTTTTTAATACGAAAAATAAGTATTTTGGATATATAATATTTTATATATTTTATATATTTTATTTTTCTAATATTTTATATATTTTTTCGTAGTACAAAGTTTTTATTGATATAGTTTGTTTATCTTATAAAATAGTAAATAATATTTTATAATAAATTAAGTTTTTGTTAGGTGCAGCATATATACTGGAGTTACCCTAATAAAGCTTCACATAATGTAACACGTTATTCCCGTGGTCAATCTTCAATATCATATTTCCCATAACCAGTTAGTACGCTGATGGTCAACGTCTTAAGTAATGTCTTAAGCTAATATGGCTCTTGATTGGTTCATAATATTTTAAGATTGTACTTAAGATAGTTTTAAAAAATATCTCTCGAATTCTTATTACAATTCCACAGAGGCCTTTCGGGTCGTGTCTCGTCACGCAATTTGACTCATCCCACCCTTGAATGGCGTCCGGATACGTCTCGAGTTTTATACAGGGTGTGTCGCGCGCGGAAATAAAGAAGCGCACTTCCCTTGCTACGTAAGAGTAGTTCCCAGAGTGCACAAGAGGAAAACAAAAGTCTGACTTAATACGAGATAACATTTAGGCGGCCTTTATTATGATAATCCACATAGCGCCCTGGTCCAACGACCCCCCAAGGGAATCGGGCTCTTCTTTTCCCTTTCCTGTCCCTTCTGCCATCTTTCGTCCGGGTTACGCGCGGCTGTTCCGCCGGGCAGTGGTATTATTGTCCTGCAATACAGGTTCACCCCTATTTATCTGCGAAAAAGGGAGAATTTTTCTTAGCGATAAACGAGTTTGCGAAGGAGAGCGAGAAGACAGCACGACTCGCTGGGGGTCTGCTCAGGGGACCCCACGGTTAATGCCACGCTGTTTATGCTGGCTTGCGCAGGGGGGAGGCCCTCCTGAGAAAAATCTTCTTTACTGTCTGCACTCGTGGTGCGGATCGCCGATATTAACGTGGGAAACAAACCGAACCTGTATGGCGCGATGTCATTAAGTATCGTCGTCAGAAAAAATCGTCGTTCGCTGCTTTGAGCCTCGATGCTCCTTTACACATGTCGAGTTACATATATTTCTCCTATTAGTCATAAAAGTACATATTATATTAACGATATTTGGCGGAAATCATCGAATTTATATTGATTATCATGTTAATGATGATGATTAATACAACAATAGCGAAGGATCTATCCAAGTATCGGTTATATGATAATGTGATTTAATAATAGTTTCCAACTATTTTTATAAAGAAACAATATTATATAAAGTTTTATATAACTAAAAAAGCGCGCACATAACTTCAAAAGTTTAAATTTTAAACGCAATTTTAGATATATGATAAAAATGTGTCAAATTTTTGTATAGATATATATATATAGGGTGGAATAACTCTGTCCAAGAATATCTCCGTTATATTTTTAGAGGTATGAAATAATTTATTAAAGTTGTATAGCATTAAGAGGGATACAATATGTTACTAAGAATTTTTCTATATATGGAGGAGCTTCAGAGATTTTAAGATTATCTTCATTTTTTTAATTATATTTTTTTTATGCAATATATAAATATGATTCTTTTAGTTATTCTAGTATAAAAATAAGAAGTATCGAAAAATAGTTTACGAGATATTTTATTCTAGTACATGTTGGCATAAAGCGTTAAATATCTCGTAAACATATATTTTAATTATCACCATAATAAGAATTATTATAGTAAGACGTTTTCAATTTATATTCTCCATAAATTTTAACAAAGTATACCATATGTATCGATGTAATTTATATCAATTTCTATATTTTTATCTTTTTTCAACGTTTTACTAAAATAATTATTGAGAAATATATATGCCGATTATTTGATGTTTGGGATTAAATAAATATTTGACATGGTTCAGCATTACTTTATGAACATATTTAATTCTTATAATCTTTTTTATATTAAAAATAGTTTATCTATTAATATTATTACAAAAATGTTTACTATATGAACGAATATAGCTACGAATTTTATTTACTAAAACATGTAATATCTTGTTTAAATTGATATTTTGTTATATGCTCTGGCATTAATTATGTGTATGTAATGTACAAATAGATTTTGTATAGAAGCAACAATAATTTCTTAATAAAAATATCATTGCATATTTGTATGATAGCTTTAAAGTTGTTGAAAGAGTCCTGAAGTACTTTCACAATTTGTCGTATCATCAATCTGAGCGCGTAAAATATCAACTCCGTAATTAATAAACTTTAATCGCTATTAATTTAAAAAACTCATTATAACCTCAACATTTTTGTACGACAGGATTTTCTTAGAACGTTTTTAAAAAGACAATCTCCAAGCAGAACAACAAGTTGGTAATATCAAAATGACATTAAAATGAATCGGAAATGATTGAAAAATGACTTTTAATGATCATTTTAAAATCATTTTGATATCATAATGACTTGTTGTTCTGCTTGGGTTGGTGGATTACGAGATATATATCCCGTATATATAAACTATTATAGCCTCGATATTTTCAAGGAGATGCTGAAGGCCGAATTTGATCGAAGCAGATTTTTTAACTTTAAGATAAAAAAAGTCAATAATAATGATATTTTTTTAAATTGATTTTTATGATGATCAATTAATTTTTTAATTGATTTTTTAAATTTAATTTTTTAAATATTAAAATTCGTTCTGTCTCACTCAAATGCACACACATCTGTCCTTATCTAACTACTACAACGCCATCTCTTGCAAGATCTAACATCTATTGCTAGATACAATTAGGGGAAAGTGAGGGAACTATGCGTTCCTAAAGGAAATTTATTGCCTTAGAACCTGGTTTTTCAAGTTTAAAACGATATAAGTATGGAAATAAAAATTATAAATATTTTTTTATTATTACATATCCTCATATTGAACAGATTTTCATTTAAGAACAGATTTCAATAAAGTTGTATTTGGCAAAAAAAAAAAAAACGGAAAAGTGAAAAGATTTCTCACGCGTCGGATTAATTATGCGCAAAGTAAAAGTTATAGGAAATGAATTATATTGACAAAGAAATCAGAAAAGATATTTATTATATTGCAATATAACATATGAAATATATTTTAAATATATATATATATATATATATATATATATATATATATATATATTTTATATATATATATATATATATATATATATATATATATATATATATTATATATATTAAACAAAAATACAAAACTAATATAATAATAATGCATATAGACTCTGGCAAAATAAAATAAATGTAAAATAAATGTAAAGAAGAAACGAAAAAAATTAGTGTTAGTTATATGGAAGATGGGTAATTGTACGCATTTCAAAACACATGCGCACAATTGTTTGCCGCGACCTGACTCGATATGAAGTATATGTATGATTACTTTAACATTTCCTAATCAAACTTAATAAATAACAGTTTAATAACAGATGCACATAATGATATATTTTAATAAAATATGCAACTTTAAACAAACAAATTAAAAATATAGATTTATTACCTTATTTTCTGATCGCAAAAAGCAAGAAAAGATTTCACACCTTTTTCATTGGTTAGCAACATATTTATGTCGTATCTTTTGTAGTTATATCTTAAGAGGACGACCTCCTGCATAAAAATTTCACCACGATGATGTCTTCATTTATTTTGGAAAAGTACCAAACCAGAATGCGCGCAATTATCCATTGCGCACAATTCCACTTTCCCCTACTGCTTTGTTTACCATTCCAACTATTCACAAATCTTTGCTCAGCATTTGTATACATGTAATTTATAGATCGATACATCTTTCTTTTTAAGCTTTTAATCTTAGTTTTATAAACTCAATATTGTTTGTGCACGTAAAATGCTAGGTGTTGAACTATCGTTTTGTCCAAACGAGCTATTATATAAAACTATTGTATTAAGAAAACATCTACATTAAGTGACTGTTCTTCGAATTGAAAAAAATGTAAATTTTAATTTTTTTTCGATTATAATATAAAGTCCAACATCTCACAATTTTGCCTCTACTTTAATCCTGTAAAAGGATTTTTGATTCCATAAATTCGGAGATTTATTTCGATTTGCAATGTCCCGACAATTTGGCCACTCCAAAGTTTCCTTACAATTTTTTGTTTCAAAATGATCTCAAAAGTCTACCCTTAAACATTGTTACCGGACACCTATATATATATATATATATATGGGTACATATGTATCATAAACGGGTACATAAAGATCATAACAATGTTTAAGGATAGATTTCTCTAAATCATCATTTTGAAATAAAAATCTTAATACTAAAATATCGAGGCTATCATATAGAGGCTATAAGAGTTATATGTTCCTGTTGCCGCATGCGGAAATCCTATATCTGTAGGACCGATCTATCAAAGTTCTACTGAACATGGAAGTCATCCACAAACATCAGTTGTTTTAAGGTGCGTTCAGATTACCGAGTCGAATCTCGTTCCGCGAGCAATTCGATAAAATTTAATTATCTTTTACCGAGCCACGTAACAATAATTCTTAATAATAATAATGCTTACTGTTCGCGGCTCGAGGTTCAGCTCGATAATCTGAGGTCTGTTTTTTGTGGCTAGTATACACTTTTGGAACTTAATGTGTGTGTGTCCAGTAAAGACCACAATTCGACAAGATCGAAACACTACTTATGATCTTTACCGGATACCCCCCCCCCTCCACACACACACACACACACACACACACACACATGCATATATTTTTTATATAAATGATATTATTCAATAATTGAAATTATTCAGTTTCCGATAAAATTGCCGATAAAATTTTGTGGTCAATAGTCATATTCAAACTGTTTAAATAATAGAAATTTATAGAAATAATAAAAATTAAATAACAGAAATTATTTCAAAATTAATAAAAAAAAGTTAATAAATATTCATGCGATGAATAATATTTTGCACTTTGAAAATGTATTTAATTATACATGAGAATATATTGAAATATAATAGTAAAGTACACATATGTATAAATTTAAAAAGAAATCGACACTCTATAAAGAAATTATTTAATTCCGTTCAATTGTAAGTGAAAAATGTATTAAAGAATATGTTTAGGAAATGATTTGGAAATATTCAAATTAAGATACGTTCTGTCTCTTAACTTTCCTTAAAATAGCTACAAAATTTATAATATACATATATAAATAAAAAAAATAAAGTTTGATTGAACTGTTTGTTTAAAAATGAGACAAATATCTACAGATAATAAAAGAAACCTGTTTTGAGAGAAATAAAAAATTTCATGTTTTACTTTTTGAGAATGTAGAACTGTATTACTAACTACTATATTAAAAACTGTACTGCACATCAGTTTTCGAAATATGCTATAACATCGAGACACTACCATGTCTTCTGATGTTTTCACGTGAGGAAAAAATTTCATTCTCTTTATTGTGTATATCTAAATATTTTGTCTATCTAATCAATATAAAATTGTCATATAACAAAGATCTGCGCGAATCTCCGAAAACGCAAACAGAAAACTGATGCATCACTTAAATTTTAACCTCCCACGACAATGCCATGCGAAGACTGTGCAAAAAAAATGCATTGTCTGCATGGTGCAGACGGTCGATTGGTGCGATGGATAACATAATATGAAGAATCGAGTATTCTTGAAAGAGAAAAAGGAAAAAACAAAGAAAGATAGTAAGGGAACAACAGGAGTAGGGTGAGAGGGAATGTGGGAAAAAGACAAAGGAAATAAAGAGAAGAAAAGAAAGAAGAGAAAGGAGTAGAGAAAGAATGAAACAGAACGAGAAATGGAGAAAGGAAAGTATACAGTTAACAGTATGCGATGAGATACTCGAGGAGAATTAAATTTTTGTGACGAGAATGCAGTCTGCCGAGTTCAACCGTTGATAGTTTTTAGGATGGCCCGCTTCCGGCAGAGCCGGCGTGGCACAGCGCGACGTAACGTAATGCGGCATGGTACGGCACCCGGCCGGTTGGCCAGTCGGCCGGCTAGCCTGTCTACCCGCCTGCCTGCCTGCTTGCTTGCCTGCTGTGTGCGATTCTCAGCAGATAAAAATAATCGTCAAGAAAGTAGAAAAGTTCTGAACAGGTTTCTGCAAGGCGAGAGTGAGCGAGTCAGTCAGCCGACATATCTTCGCTCTCGCTTGCATTTTCGTTGGGCCGCGCCACGCCGTACCGTCGCCTCATCGGAAGGATGCGGGACGCGAGTGCATGCTCCGACCAGACGGATAGCTTACAGTTAGCATGCAGGGCCGTATACATTGTCCATAAATCCTGTCCATTACGCTTGCTGAGATCGCTGACTATTTTTCTTTCAGCGAGACGCGACATGTGAAGACGTGTCGAGGTTACAGATACACGTTATTCGTAGGTATGCCTGTCACAATTTACCGCATAAAATTTATACTATTAGAGAAAAAAAGAAGGAAGAAAGGAAGAAGGTATTTACTGCTTCTTTTGAGAGATCTGTTATAGTTTTTTTAAAAAAAATTGCGCTTTTCTGTCGAAACGGAAAATTCCTTGATATTGTTTCGTCGTACAAAAATATATAAAAATATATAAATGCGTGTTTCTTTTATTTATTTTTCTATTGTCTTTCTTTTCTCTTATATTTTAAAATATAGAGAATGTGTAACACACTCTCTCTCTCTCTCTCTCTCTCTCTCTCTCTCAAATATAGAAAAAAAAAATCTTAAAAGATTTATTAAATTTTCATGTTTCACTAAATTTTACATCCTTATGTATCACATGAACAAATTTTCTGGAATATTTTCACTAGTCTTTTCATGAAAGTATCATAAAATGATGACTTACAGCTTGATTATTATAATTATTATATCTTAAGAAAAATAATTTTTTTTAAAATATAATTAAATATAATTTTTTTAAAATATAAACGATGATTATATCAAAACATGGAAAATAATATAATTATATAACAGCAATATTCAATAATTACATTAATTAATGACATTTTATATAATATGTGATTCAAACATGTATAACGGATAGATTTAAATGTAAAGAATAATTTAAATTCTAATGTAAAATACACGTATTTCTTTAAAATGAAAATGTACAGTGGCATTTGAAAATATTAAAAACTCAAAGTTGTTCTTGTCTTGGGGCAACCTGAGTTTCTTGCGACAATCCTGAGCAAGGCGGGGTCCGCGTATGCTACGAAGAGAGGTAAGCGGTTGAATCGGATTGGACTGAGGTGCGTTTCTGGTAGCGAGCAAACTGGTTTCAGTTATGTGGAGCTTGCACCATTGCATCGCTCTTTCAGCGAGACAGTCCAATTTATGCATCACGACTATGTAGGCACTATACGATCAAAACGCTGCGCCTGGGCCTTAAACTCCACTCACCGTTGTCTCGTAGTCTCATTATAATCATCTACTACCACCACTAACATCACTACCACCACCACCACCACCACCACCACCACCACCACCACCATCACCACCACCACCACCACCACCACCACCACCACCACCACCACCACCACCACC
>Ga0157364_1008656_pt1 | contig 10547 bp, 3 predicted proteins | sample AttsexASBM2_FD_111476 | JGI IMG/M metagenome (GOLD analysis project Ga0157364, IMG submission 111476) | Fungus gardens microbial communities from leaf cutter ant in Ribeirão Preto, State of São Paulo, Brazil - Atta sexdens ASBM2 | ecosystem: Host-associated > Fungi > Mycelium > Unclassified ... | reverse complement strand
TTAGAAGGCCAAATGTTAACGCTTTAAAACCACAAAAAGGCGGGAAGATATATAAAATTTAAATTGTTATTTCGGTTGTATCAAATCTAAAGCTCAGAACTTTTTTGTACACCTAATACTACAGTAGTAACACTATTGGCTCAGCATTGACACTATTGCATATTAGTAGTAATACTGCTGCAGTAGCAGTGATACTAGTAGATAGAATTTTATTACATTTCAGCGTATTTATAGCCAAGAAGGGGATTTGGTTTACATAAAATTGTTAATTCATTCATACATTCATATCTCGTCCACAAGCTGTCGCATCTATATTATTATAAAAGTTTTAGAAAAATTTTTACTTAGCCCTTTATTTCTTTACTTTTCTGATTAGACCCTCTGACTTCGTTTCTTTACCTACATTATTTCATTTTATTATTTACATTATTTCCTTTTCGCTTTATCCGCTTTTCTCTCTTAGTTATATCTATTTCTAATGTGTACTCTCGTTCAATATCTACATACATTATTTCTATATCACAGACTTATCACTATCTATAATTATTATCACATATTTATTTCTTACTTACTTATTTCTTAGTTCAACTTACTTTCCTTTTCTCTCCATATCTTCCCTCTATCTATACATTTCCTCTCTGTCCTCTTTTGACTTCACTTTTTACTACCTCCTTCTCTTTCCATAATTTCCTTATTATTTTCCCTTTCATCTCATCTAACTCCTTATCACACAGTTTCCTTAGGAAGATCTCTTCCTTATCTTTTCCTAATTTAAATAGAGTAAATAAAGTAAATCTTTCTCTTATTTTCCTCTACGTAGTAACATTCCTCTATGTAGTAGAGGAATTTAAATTAGCTTTTCCCACAGAATATACACATTTTCCTATACTCTTCTACCCAGTATTTATTATTTTCTTTTAAGTTTCTACACCTTAATTTGAACAAGGCTCTTACCTCTTCTCGTCTTTTCCCTTCCCCTAAGTTTCCTCAAACCTCTAAAACCCTGTCATTTGTCTCTTCCTTATATCTCTCGTTATCTTGCCTTTTGGATTTTATCGTCCTTCCACTGTCTTTGCACTTCTCTTTCTATTTATAAATTGATCCTCAAAACCTTCCTCCTCATATATCACTTCCCTTGCTTCTATATCCCATCCGTTTCTATTGTAATATCTCCTCCTTTCTTATCCATATATCTCCTCAATCATTCTTCTTCTTTTCTTCCCAACTTGCGTTTTCAAATTTCTTATCCTTCCTGATTTTATTTTATGCTCAAATATCCTTGCTCTTATTCCCCATCCTACTCTGAGCTTATCCATAAGAAGCTTCTTTATGATTAAATATCTTGATGTGCAGAAATTCAAACTAAACATTCATCTTATATAATCTATCCATAACCTTTTCCAATTCCTCTTTCCCAACCTCATATTTCTACTCCATAAGCTATAACACTTTGTGCCAAATATTTAAATAAAATCCATCTTCTCCTGAAATCGTTCCTGCACATCCTCTCACCTAAACTCCATATCTTTCTTGTAGCCAGCTTACCCTTTCTACTTAATTCCTTAATGTGATCTTTACAGTTGCCCCATCTGTTCAAAATAAAGCCTAGATTCTTAAATTCCTGCACCTCTTTTATCTCCTTTTTATCCCATTTCGATATTTCCATTTTCTCTCTTCTTCTCTTATTACATACTAATACCTTAGTTTTTTCTGTACATAGCTCTAATTTCTTTTCCTCTCCTAAAACTTCCTATCATATCCTAGGGAAGCAGAACTTTCCTATTTTTTGCCAATAGAATTATATCATCCGCATACGCAAGATTCCAAATCCTTTGTTTATTTATACCTCTGCCTCTAAATTTTTCGTCTAAGTCCGCGATGTACAAATTGAAAAGGAGTGAACTTATCACACATTCTTGCCTTACGCCTCTCTTCGTTACAAAACTTTCAGTATTTCCTAGCTTCGTTCTAATCGTTACCTCTGTTCACTTGTAAGTCTTCTCAATTCTTCTAACTAAGCTCTCTCTTATTCCTTTCTCTCTCAAGCAATCCCATAATTTGCCTCTGTACATCTTGTCAAAGGCAGTTTTCAGATCCGCAAACAGCATGAAAACTTTTTCATCTTCTCCTTTCTTGCTTCCTTCCCTCTATGATGTGCATTATCACGAACATATTATCGATCGTCGACTTTCCTCTTCTGAAACCTGCTTGAGTTTCTGGGATCATTCCTTTCTCCTCTTTCTCTAATCTATTTTTCAGTATACAATTGTATTGTACGGTGCTTTGTACGCTGTGCATAGCAATGATATCCCTTTATAATTTGTTGCCTTTTCTTCTTTCATTCCTCTTATATAATATATAGGAACTACTATGCTTTTCTTCCAATCTTCCGAGATCTTGCCTTTTCTCCATTCTTCTTAGAAATACTAGCTTCGTCTATAGCCTTTTCCTTGCACATTTCCACGCTTCTGTCGGTATCCCAATACCAGCAGTTTTCCTAAGTTTCATTTTTCTTCTTGTCTCTTTATCTTCTTTATCTCCTCTTCCTTCAGCTCTTCTTTTTCTTCCAATTCTGTGCTTTCATTCTCCACTTCCCTTTCCTCTCCATCAGCTTCCTCACTATCTCAGTGACACTAGTAATATTTTTGTATTTCCAAATGATATTGGAAACTTGTATGATAGACCAACATTTAAATTTCATTAATTTAAAAATCAAGATCGTTTCGATATTCATTGATTCAAGTTAGAATTAATCTAATTAGACTCGATGATATTTTTCCTTGATTTTGTGCTCATTTATGGTAAAAGATAACTAATAGGGTGTCAGCATTTATGGTAAGAGACATTATTTCCTGAAATTCCTCATACAAAATATATAAATACAAAAATGACGTGATAAAATTATATTAAATAAATTACAAAGTACAAATAAAAGTAATATTATTCAACAGAAGTAGAACAATAAAATAAGATACAAAAAATTACTAGAAGAAAAGATGTAGACTTTATCGACAATTGTAAAAAATGTTCCGATTCGTATAAAAAAATTCCACAATTTTCTAAAAAGTTATAAAATTATCTATAAATTCTGAAAAATATAAATTTTGAGAAAGCTTTTATGATTAGAGCGATATTGCAATTGTCGAAATAAAATAAAAAAAAATGTCGATTCGATCTTTGAACGAAAATATTCAAAATATAAGATTACCTATCACAAATTTATACCAAAAATGTTAAAAATGTATCAAACTTTCATTGCACTTTCTACATACGTAATTTTTTATCACTCAGAAATATTGAAATTTCAATGCATTTTCGAATCGACAACTTTTTTATCATAACGATGTTGAAACCACGTCTTTTCGAGGAACTATTTCTGATTGAGATATTATATTGTTATATTATATTTTTATATTTATATTAAAAACGCATTTATTAAATTTTTTATGAATCTGAAAAATAAATCTGAAATTTTTTTTTCGATACTGTATGTTTTCAACCATTACGCATGCGTACTTAACATATCCCAATCGTACCACCTTCTGAGGTGAGGCAAATGGAGCGTGCTCTTAATTGATCTATGGAGTGCTCTAACGCGACGTGAATATCTAGTCGCCATATTGGTGATGAATGGTGATATGAATATATACGAAGAATGTTGGACATGTTGGAGCGTGCGATGCGAACAAACTTTTAGTGACTATATAAAATGAATGACAAAATTGTTGAAGTAAGCATATTTATAAGAAGCTGATAATTAATATTAATATAAAATCTATGTATATGTCATCATTAGGGACGTATCAAGGCCGCAGCACAGACTTTTGCATAATACATAATGCATAAGAGAATCAGCCTGAGAAAAGAATCAAAGTGCTTCTCTTCCGTGAAGTGTGTCACGTCACAATTTCATTTTGTTCAGTAATAATTTTGAACAGACTCGGAGTAGCACAGACAGTAAACCTCTAGAGACGTACGCTTTTCCCAAGTGCGATCAATGGAAGGAGGAGTTAGGAACGCCCATAGGCGAAAATGTATGAGAGCGGCAAAGCAAATCTGTGGCAGACTAACAACGAACAGCATCCCGAACAGTCACGCACGAATCGTTAGCTTCTCCTATTGATCGATCAATCGCCGCCGTTTTAATTTAAGTACCACGTGCGAAGCATAATTTCTAAATCTTAATTTTCTAATTCCAAGGCCTAAAAATATTAGCCTTCATTTTTTTTCTTCTGATTTTAGAAGCGTCAATTCAAATGTTTAAATCTAGAAATAATTAGCAATAAATAAACTATTAGTAAGTAATGTATCTGTGTGAATTATAAATATACATTTAAATAAGCTAACTCGAATCAATGTCTTGTGAATGCCCCATCTCCTCAATAACTCCACGATATAATCATCCGTAAAGAGAGAGAGAGAGAGAGAGAGAGAGAGAGAGAGAGAGCAGCTTTTCTGCGAAACCTAGAACCAACAGCCTAATCCACTTCGAGTTGCGAAAGTCTGGATCGCCGACAACCTATTCCCATCGATTATTTGAGGGCATCCTTCATATGTACGTGATCGGACAAAATCTCCTCCGGTTATAAAAATTATATTTTAAATCATTTGTATTTCATATGAAGAGTTTTGAAGTACAAATAAAAGGTTTGTGAGTCATTCTACTAATTACAATTAATCATTCTTTTTTGGACTACTTTTGGACTAAAATAATTAACCGGATTTAAATTCAACAAAGTTTATATATGGAATCGTTTGTATTTTGTATGAAGAGTTATGAAGTACTATTAAAAACATTTGTGAATCATCTAGTAGAGTCATTTTTAATTAAATATTTAAATATATATATTTGACCAAAATGTAGATAGAGGCGCTACGGTCATGGAAATTCCATTAGGAAATACACGATAAATAGTTTCTCTAGTATTTTGCTATTCCAGGACGTATTATGGAATTCCTTGAAATGAGATTCGATCGGAATTATTTAGTTTTTCTACAGTTTCTTTAAAAAACACAATAGAAATATAGGAAATAATTTAATTATTTTGATCGCAATCTATTCCGAATAATTCCATTATACATTTTCTGGTTATTATTTAATCAACAAAATAGATGAATAACATTGTAAGACAAAATTCTTTGCATCATTCTCTGAAATAGATCTCAAATGCTATTATCATAGGATTTAATTGTATCTGGTTTTGAAACATAATACAAAAATTAGAAATTATTTTATTGTAGATTTTAACCGTCACTCCTTCAAAGTATTGTGAAGTGTCTGAACGTAAGTTAAGTTTAATTTTATATAATTTAACAAAACTGACATCAGAGAAGATATCATCAAGCATGATTATGAGATGATATGTATGCAACTATGTTCTCCATTAATTAAAAATGCAATAACCAAGATGATTATGCAATATGTCTAAAAAACAATGCAATATATCTAATAAAAAACAATACAGAAATAGGAACAGATAATATGCTATACAGTTTCAATATATTTTTATATATTAAAATATATTATCGTAAGTCTGATAAAGGAATTAATTTTTTTATATAAACAGGAAGGTTTCCTCCAAAATTAGATAATGAACAAGCAAGAATTTTGTTTAATTTATTTTGTTTAATACTGATGATGATTGTCTACATAGAATTGATCATATGGTAACAGTTGTGATGCAGAGATTAATTCATATCCTGAATTATTTTCATATGTAAGTAGTTTTTAAAAAATATTTATCAAGTAATATATGAATAAAAATATTTTAGGTGATCAACAATGTAACTTATTTATAATATGTAAGATTGCGTTAGCTTGTGTACTAGAACCCAAACAAATTGTATAGTTGTTAATGCTGACATTATTATGATCTAAGTCCTTTAACAAAAGCTTCAGAAAATTATGTGATTCCTTTCCGTATAAAAAAATAAAACAAAGTTCCTTAAATCATCTAAAATAGTATTACATGTCTGCCAATCTATATTACTTCATGATATCACGTATCTAATTCAATCTGGAGCATTCTTAGACGATCCTAAAAAAACTCAAGGTAGGTATCGACAAACAGGTTTTATATTAAAATTAATTATAATGTAAATGTAATTTAAATGTAATATCTACATAATTTGATTTTGTTGTATATTTGATTGTATAATTTTTGTATAAGTATTTTGTATAACAGTAAATCTTTGTAAACCTTTCACTTTAAAAATAAATTGATTTTTGTTTTATCTTATTATAAATATTCAAGTTTAGAAGAAATACAAAAAAGCGTCCTTTCTTTAAAAATGAAACATTACAAATAGAATACCAGGATGATGCGTTATGCACACAAAGTATTACTATATCTGAATGCCTCACATATTACTTATTGCATTAATGTCATTTTTATTACAATTTTCATATTAAATATTTTAAAGAAATGTAAGTGCATACTTTTTGAAAGACTAAATTTGATTGATAATATATATGATTGTATGATAATATATTTGATTGATATTGTATATAATAAGTCACACATTACTTCATAAATAATTATTTAAAAAATAATTTTTTTTATTGTATAATTTTAAATGTAACATATAATGTCTATGTGCTTTACAATTAGATTAGATGTCAAATTATATTCATGACATATGGCAGAATCGTTGCAATATTTCTCTCCACCACAATACTTATAGCATATTCTTTGCCTACTTTTCACCTAGTTTTATTTTTATTTCTGATAAGCTTTTGAAGTATTGATATGTTAGCAGACATTATTACATAGTGTAGGCGTATTGTAGACAATTCCATAATATATCCTGTAATATCAAAATATTAGAGAAACTACCTATTGTGTATTTCCTAATGGAATTTCCATAGCGCCTGTATCTATATTTCAGTCAAATACATATATATATTTTAATATTTAATTAAAAATATTTGGATGACTTACAAATATTTTTAATGGTATTTCATAATTCTTCATATGAAATACAAACGATTCCATATATAAATTTTGTTGAATTTAAATCCGGTTAATTATTTCGGTCAAATACATGGTCCAAAAAAGAATGATTAATTGTAATTAATAGAATAACTCACAAATTTTTTTATTTACACTTCAAAACTCTTCATACGAAATACAAACGATTTAAAATGATAATTTTTACAACCGGAGATTTTGTCCGGTCACATACATATGAATGAGGGCATCACCAAATATAATCGAGCACTAGGTAAATAAACCTTTAAATTGTTAATCAACTGTTACCTATTAATAGTATAGCATGTGCCCCACACATCTATCTTCGCGCTCTTCCATCGATGCTCAAATTTTAACGATTAGCGTATTTCCTGATTAAACAGTGCATGTTGCGTACCATCGCTATTTTTCCAACATAAAGAAAGCGATATAATTATATGTCCTGAATATTATATTTCCGCACCATAAACCGAAAAAAGAAATTATCAAGGGATCTTGGGGCATTACATCCACATGAGTCCCGAATGCTTTGAATTTTGTAACGTGTGCTCGATATTAACAGTCACTGCATGCCCTCGCGAATTGCTCTGAGTACCCTGAAATTCTCGAAAGATTCGTATTTAGGGAGAACGGGAGAGCAGCCGTGGAGCGATCCGGAACATAGTCGGCGTATCTAGTGCTCGGCTTTAGCCAATCAATTGATCGTACAAATACGACCGAGACTCTTCTCGAGGCGCGAACCGCGAAATAATTTTAAATTGCCTAGAGTTTCAGGTTAGTTCGAAACCGGGGAATCGGCCGAATCTCCTCGGGACATAAGAAGTGAAAGAAAAGGAAGAATTCTGATTGGTTGATTTATGAACTATGCAAAACTCTATGCTGCGGGCTTTAGCCAAGTAGTCAACGTATGCAATATGAACAGCATTTCGTATGGCTTCGTACCGTCGAATGACGAACGTCGGATGCAATGGGAATCTAGTATTAGCTTAATCGTCCGATTAAATTTCGAAATTACTAATTGCAAAACTGAATTATTCTAATTTTCTGTAAATATATTACAATATATATATTTATATAAACTATAATTATATATAATTATATATAAACTATAATTAAATTTTAAATTAAAAATTAAATAATACTTTTAATTAATAATAATTAATTTTACATATTATGGTATCATATGTATGCGACAGTAATAATATATATTACATTATTCTTCACAACTATCACATCCAGTTTTGCAGTTAGTAATTTTGAAATTTAATCAATCATACAGGCCGGTTTTATTAACGTCAGTTATTTAATCGGCCGTTAATTGCATTTTCTGTATATAATCAATTAGTTGATAGTTATGTATACACAAATTTATGCATAGCATAAACATATAAAGAAATCTCCAATTGCATTTCTCTTATAAAGATGCACATAAAATGTGATTGGATAATTTTCTATATAAATGTTTATGCGATTATGCAAATTTAGGTGGATATACTCTTAATTCCGATTAGTAGTAAGGACCATTCCATATAATGCATAGACGCATAAACATATACATAAAGAAAATGATCCAATCCACATTTCTGTTATAAAGACAAACGTAAAATACGATTGGATAATTTTTTTTATGCATGTATTTATGCATGTATTTATGCAAGTTGTGTGGAATGGCTCTAATCGATGTTGATATTAGCCTAACTATTCTTAGAAAATTAGAATAATTCAGTTTTGCAGTTGTATAAATGAATACACTTAAAGTCGGTTCTACATTAATTGCAAGCCGATCACAAGTTTGTTGCGGCAGAAAATCTGAAGCTTGCATTTTGAAATCAACGCTACATATTGACTATCGCAACAAACTTGCAATCGGCTTGCAGTTAATGTAGAACCGGCTTAATGTTTCTAATTTTGTGTAAACTAAGCTTTTGACTTGAATCACGTAATCTCAAAATTGCCGCGCGTATTTCAGTGTAATATTTTTTTCATAGCTTTCTAGGGCCAGTATTCATAGTCCGTTCTTATATTCAAGACTGTCTTAAGTACGGTCTTAAGATGTCTTCCAGATTCATAGTCAAAAAATAAGACAGTACTTGAAATCTCAAATTAAAACTTATCAAAGATGATCTTATTTCAAAATGTCTTGAACAGTCTCGACATGATTCATAAACACATCTTGTTCAAAATAAGCATAGACTTAAGTCTATCTTCTAGTTACGAATTCATAGTCATTATATATTTGACACGTATATATAAATAAGACGGTCTTCGCCAAGACGTGTTCGAGGTGGTTTAAGCAAAAATTAAAAAGAAGAATCTCAATTATCTCAAATTTTAATAAAAATATATTGAAAAGATGTGTTTTCGCATAAAAATAAATATTTGATAATAAATTTTTAAAAAAATGTCACTCTGTCCCGCGAACCAAGATATTATACATCAAAGTTGACGACTATTAAGATTAGGAAATCATACTTAAATATAGCGATATGATTATGCGATCATGTGCAAGTTCTTGTAGGCAGACAAAATATTTCTCTATTGCAGACTCTTATTTAATTGTACTGAAAAATGATATTCAATAAAGCAATTAAATAAAGATTCTTGGCTCGTTGTTAAAAAATTTATTAGTAATGCAAACTTATGACCAAATTTATATGGGAAATGTTTTGATTGAGATTTAACCAATCATAAACGAATATGATTCTTGTAAATTTTGCTTATATATTGGGAGTACAAATTAGTTCGGTCCGTTTTCCTAAAGATGGTTCCAGCTGTTGTGAATGGTTCATAGTGACAGCTGATTTTGGCGATTTCAAAGAGGTTAAATATTGCTAATAATATTCAGTTTATATCGCTTTGAGTTTCATACAAAAATCTTGATTTTTACTGTGTTTGAAATGTCGAATTTTGTGTTAACCAAGCAGCATTTATGAGAGGTTTTGATTTTCTAATTTAATTGGAAGAAAAGTGTGGCTGAAGCCCATCGAATGCTTGTCGAAGTTTATGATGACACTATGCTCCAACTGATAAATCATATAGGGAATGGTTTCGACGTTTCAAGGATGGAGATTTCAGCGTTGAAGACAAGCCTCGCTCTGGACAGCCAAAAAAATTCGAAGACAAAGAATTAGAGGTATTACTCGAAGAAGATCAGAGTCAAATGCAAGAGGAACTTGCAGAATCATTGGGGGTAACTCAACAAGCCGTTTCTGTACGATTGAGAGCCATGGGAATGATTCAAAAACAAGGCAATTAAGTGTTTTATGAACTGAAACCGAGAGACGTTGAAAGGCGATTTTTCACTTGCGAACAGCTGATTCAAAGACAACAGCGAAAAGGTTTTTTTGCATCGGATTGTGACTGAAGATGAGAAGTGGATATTCTACGACCCCAAGAAGAAAAAATACTACACTAAGCTCGGTCAATCGTTGCCATCGACCTCAACATCAACACTACGGCCGAACATTCATGGTTCGAAGATCATGCTCTGTATCTAGTGTGACCAAAAGGGTCTTGTTTACCAGATGTATAAGCTTAAATCCACTGTTCGTTCATAGATGGCATTAGTGAGCGTAC
>Ga0157364_1008655_pt1 | contig 10547 bp, 4 predicted proteins | sample AttsexASBM2_FD_111476 | JGI IMG/M metagenome (GOLD analysis project Ga0157364, IMG submission 111476) | Fungus gardens microbial communities from leaf cutter ant in Ribeirão Preto, State of São Paulo, Brazil - Atta sexdens ASBM2 | ecosystem: Host-associated > Fungi > Mycelium > Unclassified ... | reverse complement strand
CTCTCTCTCTCTCTCTCTCTTTCTCTCCCCTTCTTGTGTAATGACAGACCGTCTCCGCCTGGTACGAGCTAATCGGTACTCGTTATATAAAGCGACGACCGCATGACACTGTGTCAAGAATTATTCGCTTCGGAAGCAGACAGCAATAAGTTCAAATCATAGGAAGGGACAAGAAGAACAAGTCCTATATATTATTTTTAGGATTTAAAAAGAAAGAAAGTGCTTATGTATGTAATACTAAAAACAATCATAATTGTTGACATTCTAATGAATAATATTATGAATTTATATTTTAATAAAAAATATATTGTATGCTGTATATATATATATATGTGTGTGTGTGTGTGTCTATATATATATATATATATATATATATATATATATATAATTTTTTTGTTTTCAAAACAGAAGAAAATTAAAAATTAAAATTTAAAAAATTATTAATCAGTGTTATTTAAAAATTTTTAAGCTGTGATTATATTTATAATATATTCGATTATTTATTCTATTCTAGAAATATAAATATTTCATTTTTTTTTTGCAAATTTCTGCGAGAAAATGAATTTTTGGATTTTTTATATTCTTTTGTTTTGCAAACATGAAAAATGTTCGTCCTGCGCGAAATCGAGTATATCTTGAAACGTGACATAAACCATTTCGCATTTAACAAAACGTTCTATAATGTTTTAACATGAGCAACGTGCGTCGGAGCGAGCTGTTTATGATACATCGATGAAGAAATGATGATTGTACCGTTTCTTTTAATCACACGAAAGAGAGTTCGACAGAAGATTATATTGAGGCAAAATTTCACTACATTTTTTATTGCTGATTTCATAATAGTCTTAATATCATAGTTTCATAAGAAATATAACATCGTATCATATGATGAAATTTTTATTGTATTACATTCAGCAGTTATATAAAAAATATTGGACTAATGAATAAAATAAAAAGTTATAAAAAACAATGACCTAAAATTTAGGTAAATATAGCTGATGATCGCAGAAAATAATAAGAAATGTAAGATTTCTTTATATCATTATGAAATTCTTATTTTGTGTTAAATTTATAAAAATCTTTGTAATGATAGATAAAATCACTGACATCGTGTCAATTTTTTTCTTGTTTATATAAATGATTTATACGAATATGTTATAAAAAGAGATTAATTTGTTCTATAACATAAATTTTTTATAACATTGTAAATATTTGCGCAAATATTTATTACGAAGAATCGATAAATATCTGTTGGTTTCATCACTTTTGCGTAAAAATAACGTCATGCGGTTTTATATAATATTATATCTAAAACCGCTATCCGAAATATATTTTATCTTCCAACATTTTTTAATGAACAAAAATTCTGTGATATAAGATACGGAAGTGAGAAGTCGGTTATCGATATTTTCGTTCAATAATCTCCATGATCTACATCGGAATAATTATGGGAAAATGAACAACGTCGTACGAATGTTGCAGTGAAACTGCGATATCTGTCTGGATCGAGCAGGCAAAATAGCGAATTCCGGTTGCGAGATAATTTATAATTTCCGTTGCTTATATCGAAGGCATTTTTATTTATTGCGTAATTAAAGGAGCATGAAAGAGTTGTTTTTTTCCTCTTTCGAACTATGTTTCCCTCGTTATACACGTGCGATGGAACCAATCAGTGACAATAGTCAAATCGTAATTGAATAGCATCGAAACGCGATCGCGAATCGAAGCGTAACGTTAGTAACAATGAGTGAAAGTTTCTCGGTTGGCCATCTCGACGAGAAAGCTAATGAGAAAACGTCGCTATGTTCTGCAAGTCGAAATATCGGGTCGCGTGATAGGAATAAAATCTATCGAAAGCTGTAATTCGACTCGCAAAACAATATTAATCGTTAATAAAATTGAACTCGAGGTAAGTTTCAGAAATAACGATTCAGTTAATGTAGAAAATATATCTCAGAGACATGTATTTTTTTATTCTTTCTGCGAAGAGAAAGAGACACTAGTAGATAAAAATGTAACTATTTGCAGTTTGCATCTTTTTTGGTACAAGCCAAATTTCATTCTCAAATTTCTCCGAAATAAACGCTGGAATCCGATTCCCTTGTTACTAGGAGAGAAGTTATGATTTTTTAAACAAATTTTCATTTTTTCCTCTTCTTTTTTGCTCAAACTTTAATTTTTATTAAATTAGGTTTTGGTTTATTTAAAAGATCTGGATTGCAGAGACAAAGAGAGTAAAAATCCGATTGCAGACAGAGGATTAAATTGTTAATTACGGATTACGACGTCTAATCCCGGTGTACGCATCTCAAGTTCCTATTTTCAGACCGAAGGTCTCCCGTTCGTGTAAGAAGCCATTTCATCCATCGGTTTTGTGGTTAAACAAAATCGCAAACGACATGCAGAACATACATCGTCCGGATTTCTAGTCGCGATCGTCTGCGAGGAACGAACCCATCGTCGTCGTCGTCTTCGTCACGTCACGTCACGTTGTATCTATCAGCAACGGAGGCCGAGCGCGAAGGTGGGGTATCACCACTCGACGGTTTCGACGTGAACATCCAGCCCGCCGTCGACTGGCTGGCTGGCTCAGTCAAGCTGAAACCGCGAAGGATCGCGATAGAGCGAGGCGAGCGAGCGAGCGGGCGCGTGCCTCTCGCAAACGTTTCACCGTTTCTCCGCTCGTTCGCCGTCGATCGTGGGAGGAAAAGATTCTGTATTCTACGTCCGTAGTGATCTATCAAATCGGCCGTTATACTCGAAGACGACGTGCAGTGACAAGTGAGCGACTCGCGGATTCTCTCTTGCGATAACGTAATGATGCTTCGGAGATGCGTTTTTGCGGGTGATATGATAAGACGTGCGCGATTCGCAGCGACGAGGCGGAACAACAACGGAGTGAATCTTTGTAATTCCTACCACGATGCTCCCGTCGCAGTCTCTACTATTAACCAGGCGGAACTTGCTTACGGGATATGATGTCAGTGGAATAAACGAAAGACGTGTATGCCGTGTGCGCCTTATCGGCAGTTACCGTATCGGTGCGCCTTAAAAAGCACGCTGAATCATCGCGCGGTAAAATTGACGGTGCCGCGGTGCGTCGTTTACGCGATTGGCTCTTACGAGGCAACGTGTTGTGCAAAGTTACACAACAGAATACAATAACGACGAGAAGGAAAAAAAAATTAGCTGTCCACACTGCGGCGGCAAGAGTTCAGTTGCGTCTTTAGTTGCGAAAGTCTTTAGTCGCGCACTGACCGTGATCTCGGTATTTAAAGAAGGTCATCGAATCAATGAGACAAAGATCAAAGGATTGAGAGGCATCTATTAAGTCGCTCTGCTCTCTTCCTCGCGTTATACATGCGGAAAATCACGACGATGGAGGGGAGCAAGGCAGCGCGAGTTACTTGTCTCTCAGTCGGTCGCTACGGCTTTCACGACGGTATTTACACTCGACTGCATTCTGAAAATCGCACGCTGTCGACTACGCGACGAAAAAGAGGAAAGAGTTTCGTTTAAAATGTCGATTAAGAACACTAGATAAGAAGGCCGTGAGAACAATATAAACAGGGAAAGAATTTCATGCTCATTTCATGTAATCTTCTGTTGTTAAGGAATAATCATGAATAATGATAAGGACGTCAAAGTTATATAAGAGTACGGACGAAAGAGAGAATATCCGTAACTTATTGTCAACCTTTTATTCTTAGAATTTTCATAAGATTTAAATATAAGATTTTTTATTTTATATACACACACATATATATATATAAAATAAAAAATATATATATACTTTTTCTGAATAAATATTTTCTCAATATATATGTCATGTGTTGAAAAAATATTTATTTTAGATTAAGTCTAAATATTGATCTAAAATTAATATTTTCTCAATAACATTATAAACTAAAATAAATGTTTAAAAAATTTGTTTTGTATACAGAATATAAATTTTTAATGAAATGAATTTCGTAATGAGCCCCTAAATAACATATAATAAAATAACTAAAATTATATAATAATATGAAAAAACAGAAAAAATCAGGATATATTTCTTTAAGAAATATAAGAAATATATAATTTTATACCAGTACGTTAAATTAAAACTGCAAGAAGAAAATAAAATTAAAAAGAAAAATTAAGAGAAAATAAAATATTCCAGGAGCTTAACTTTAAATAAATATGTTAAGAATCTCAGATAATTCAATATGTATTTATACATATTAAAAATATCAGATTCTGTTAATTTTATAAGGTTAATTTATGATTAATTAAATGAGGAATAATGAGGTACAAATATCACATCATCTATAAAAGATGTAGATAAGGAAAGTTATTTTCTTGATTGACAAATAAAATATGGGATAAAAAGTTTGAAAATATTGAAACAATCTCTTAAGAATTTACCTCGATATATCTATATTTATAAATTACTATTGAATGGCTTTAATATACGTAATATTTTTTCGTCAAAATAAAGCAATCACTATCGATTTATATAAATATCTCGTCATATAATATCTCTAGATTCTCTGTTCTTGAAAAATGCGAGCTACTCTTCATTGGGCAGTTTCAGCTTTTAAAGTATTGCAAATTTGCGGATGTGGCAGGTGAGACGAAAGCGGCAGTAAAATCAAGAAGCTATCGACAAAACCTTCGTCGCGGCCACGTATATATTATACAAATCGTCAATATAACGTTACGATAATGATACGTATTAAATTCACGCCGTGTGCGTCATGAAACGGCGCCTGTCGCCGACGTCGCACGCTCCGTTTCGGCATTGAAAGCAATTTGGGCAGTAACCCATTTGGTGCGTGCATGTACGTGACGTTTCTCGGCGGTTGTTCGTTTAAATCAATTGCGAGTACATCGACATGCATACATGACGCCGTCAGACAACAACGCGTTAATGGAAAAGTGTCCGCGCGTTTCATTATTGACTAGTATAATGCGTGGGAGAAATAATGCAAAAATAGATTCAATTCAGCTTGGTGATCTTGAAGATCTTGACTTAATAAATAGCGCGTGCTTTCACGTATCTGCACTCTAAAAAATAACGGTGTCTGTATAATTCTCACTGTCTTGATATTATATTAACACCAATATGATGTGGATTTAACATCATAAGTTTTAAATCTACACCATGATGGTGTTGATATAGACATCAGAGGTTTGAAATCCACACCGTGTTGGCGTTAATAAATATTAACACTAACACAATGAGAATTAGATATATAGATATGGATGTTAAATCTACACCTATTTTTTAGAGTGTAATTTAGAGTTACATATAATTCGATTGTGCACAAAATTGGACAATTTAAATTTTTCTCAAGGTAATCGCTTAATTAATTGCTTAATTTTTTTTATGTATTAAAAGACAATATTTTTTGTTTCTTGAAGAAATCGTGCTTGATTTCCTTATGATTATCCCAATAAAGTGATTGTAGAGAAAATGAGGAAATCAGTACGCAATTGTGTCGAAAGTGTCGAACGATTTGTAATGGCGAACACGTCGTTTCATCGGATACGATTGTCTGCGCATTGAGTGATAATGGGACGTTAATGATGATCATAAATGAAGAATAACGTCATTAAATTTGCATTAAATATTTTTATTGTTATCATTATTTCACATTCGTTTTAGTCTCCTTTTCAGCTTTTTACCCAACATTGGGACATCTGTTTATTCGATAGCGTTGTTATTAAAAATATATTATCGGATTACACCATAGTTAGTGTCACTTTGATGATCATAATTCGAATTATTCATCTATGACGCGGAGCTAACCTTCCTTCGTTCTAACATTGCAAAACGATTGTTCGATTGTAATAACTGATAGGCAATACATCGCGTGCGCGTGGAGATACACGGACTTAAAATGATATCGGTTTCAAAGCTCCGGATACATTCAACATTGGCATGTATATCATCAAGAGGAACTGCTAGCGCGACGTACGAACGCGATAACTATGTTAACAGCATCTCTTGTGCATACGCATCGAGCACGTGGGGCCCAGGTACGTAGTGCGAATAGTATTGCCGGTACCGTTAATACCATTCGCGCGATATCTAGTCGCTCAAGAGAGTGCACACGAGCACGCGGAATCGTCGCATGTGTGGGAGCGCGAGTGACGCCATTTCCCGACCGTCCCGTATCCCTCTGCCTCTCTTTTTCGCGTGAGAACAAAACTCGGATACAATGATATCGGGATAATCGAGCCTGGCGCGCTTTCGGCCACACCGTCCTACGCAAGCGAGTTTGCTAACTGTGCTCGAAAAATGCAGGAAACTCCTATACAGCCAGAAGAAGCGTGATGTATACCCGCCTTTCATGGAATCTCACACTTTCGACTACAAATCTCGCTTTTTTCGTTGCTTCTCGTTTTTACTCGAGAGCAGGTCTCGAGGGAAATTTAAATATATATTGTTTTTATTCTACATAGAGAAAATCAAAACGAATAAATCATACTCGAATAATTAAAGAATTAAATATCTGTAATCCTCCGGAGCTGATGAGTCTGTTGAATCCAGTCAGTTATAAATCTCTTTAAAAAATTGTAAAAAATATCAAATAATTCAATTTTCTTTATGTTACCTGCAAATTAATCATGTATTTTTAAATGTATTAAAATATGTTCAGTATTTTTTGTTTTTTTTATACGAGTCATTTTGATTCCTTGAAATTAGACTTGGTTTATTAATGGAACCATGTTAAAATTTTTTTTTAATTTAAGAGCACTTTTAACTCAAGCCAACCACTCATGGGTTCAATGGATCCTATGCGATTTTTTTACATTGCTGCAACTTTTTTATAATATAATTTGAAGACTCGGATTAAATTTAAACATTTTACAATTTTTTTTCAAAGTAGTCATTTTTTGCAAATTTTTCCAATAGAATTTTGAAGCATTGTAATTAATTGAAAATAAAATGTTATTTATTTAATTCATATTTATCTGTCTTTGTCTGACTTCGAGATATAAATTTTACGTTTTGAGTTCAAAAATACGTATTCAGTCCAGAGATACAGCGTGACAAAATTGTAGGGTTTTACAAAACTGATGTGACCGGGAAAGTAACAAAAAATAACAATAGCTTATGTATGACAATAATTAATAAATTAAAAAATAAATTACAATTTTTCAGGTAATTCATTCTAAAAAAACTTAATAGTTTTTTAAAATAATTTTTTTTTTCAAAATTTTAACTATTTTTTCAAATATGGTACATCATTGTGTTACATTTGATATCAGATAATATCGATAAATTAAATAATTTTGGATAATATCTTAAAATTTTACGTCCAATATATATACAGAGCAAAGAAGTTAATTAGTGATTAGTCTTAAGTAAATAAACTAAATGGGTTTTACAGATCCAGCATCAGTAAAATTATATTTGTTTACGAATTTTGATATCAATTCCGAAGGATTAAATATGTCGAAAATAATAGCATACTAGCGTATTTCGTTAGTTCATTTATTCATATAAGTAATCTTGTGTCCTAATCTTAATATTGTTAATACATAATACATTATTATTATAACATTTCGAAATTATTTGACACTTAACTTACATTATCAAATTACAAGATAAAGTTCGGCAAATCACAAACCTGGTTCTCATAATTCACTACGTCTTCAGCATTCTTCAATCGTGAAGAAAAGTTTTTTTCAGAAATCGATAACCCGTTCACTATCCGTTTTATTATTCACTCGAATGTCTTAGCACATTTTCCCAAGGGTATCCGATCCACACACAGTTTCCTCTGGATTTCGAAGATAAATTTAGATACGTCCTTTCGACCAAATGAAAAGTGTGCGACCATGTTTCCTATCTTACATTTTACGGACCGTTATCCAGAACCGGACATTTTCACCCGCGTTTAGTCAACCGAGAATTCGCAGGCGCGCACACATATGTTTATATGCGAAAATAAAATTTGCCGACTATACACTCGCATACAAAGCACACGAGGAAAAGCTTTCCCGGCGAGTATACGTTCGAAAATTGAGAGACACTCTCTCGTTGATTGACACGCCACATGGTGTAAAATTTTTATTCAATTTTAGGAGAATATCTACTAAAAGTACTTCAGCACAAAAATATACTGCATAGTAACGCTTCTATTAAGAATTTAATATACATTAAAAATTTTGAGATGAGACAGCTTTTATGTTACAAAAACTCTTTCTTGATAATATCTTCGAGTACGAATAACTTGAATTTAAAAATTACGAAGACTATCAAGAAAAGATTTTTGACATAAGATAAAGCTGCTCATCTCAAACTCTTTAACTTATATTCAATTTTTAATAAGAATATTATCTAATGTTAAAAAAAATCCTATCACTATATTTTCCTGATTCGCGCATGTATGGATTTTCCTTATATCTTCGCATGTTTTGAATTCGAGGTTAATGTATTTAAAAACACATAATTGCAAAGCGAGAGAGGATGCGGGAGATATTTTGTATTCCATTATACATAACACTTTGTTCGCTAATATTGAGCAAATTTCACACTGCTCGCCAGTTAGAAATCCGCTCGCGGCTTCCACGTAACGCGTGTATCGGATACTCCCGCTATTCTTCATTACACATTAGTCGGGTATACCATCACCGTGTCATTAAGGAAAGAGAAAAGCGGATAATAAAAGAATGTGGAAAAGAATCGGCTTTCTTGACTTGCGTGCGCCCAACTTATTATCCTCCTATACGTGTGTACCTGATAATATGTCGACGTGAACTTATTATTAGAGTGTGACGTTTCACCGAAGCGAACTTGAACGCCGTTACTAGGGTTTTTCCGTTAACTGTTAAAATTGAGAAAAATAAACGCTTAGAAACTCATTTTTGTCAACTGAGTACCACTTTTGGAACTCACGATCGACACGAATAAATAAAAAAAAAAAAGGTAAGAAAAGTCCTTTCCGTTCGTCGAGTTGCTTTCGCACGGCTTACTCTCGATTCTTCTTCTCTGACGAACTCGCTCGCGGGTTCTGCTTTCCGCAGAAATCACTTGTAACCTTTGCCACTTGCAATTCGTGCGCCTAGACCAGTCCCACAGTCGCCCGCGTCTAACCGTCGAGCGTACGCTCGACCGGAGCTTTCTCCCGATCGCTAACTTTTACTTTTGCCACAGGCAAATTGAGGATCTCAATGTGTCCGTGCTCTCGTACGTAGGCTGTTCGCGCATGACGAAACTAGTATCCGATTCGCGAAGAGAAGATGAAGTCGGACCCGCGTGTGAATTCGATGTTTGCTCTTGCAACGTACAATGAAATTTAGTAAATCGTGTCGATTAGAACGCCAAAGGAATTTACAGAAAATCGAATGTTTATGATTTTGTTAGGGCAATTTTGTTGAGACATTTTTTGAGTACACTCATGAATATCGTCGCGGTCGTGTGAAGTGGAAATACTATTTTAATCATCTTTTTTACTTTAATCGTTTCTACATGAGAAATTCTGATGTGTTGTTGACGGATATTCTTATAATTGTGACATGAAAATCGGAGTGAACTTTTAATCTCCCGAGATGAAGAAATTAAGTTTATATAATATTAAATTATATAAATTATGTAAATTATATATTTAATTTTTTTTAATCATTTTATATATCGCTATTGCTCCTATTCAACATGACGTTAATTACTTATTAAGTGACGTTAATTACTTATTAAATTTATTATTTATTAAGTACATTAATATGAATGTTGTTTACCTCGAAACTAACAACAGAAATTATTTATTTACATGTTGACCCATATAAAAGTTAAAAATAACAAAATATTATTTAATTCAAGAGAATTACTATTACTCCTTTAATATTTAACAGTAGCATGCATATCGCGTCAAATATATTCATGAAAGATGCATGTATTTATTTTTGAAAAAAATATGAAAACATTTTGGCACACAATTAAACAAGTAATCGTCCTAGTGATCGGACATGTATCTATGTCTGGACACAATTTATTATTATTAATCTCAAATGCTTTTTTAAATATAATATAATTTAATTGTAATTTAAACAATAAAAGCGTTTTTCACTGGCAGAGCTGGTGTGCACTTAATGCACTTTAAAGCCGTTGTATAAAAATCGACGTAAAGAAATATGTTTAATAAAAATATAGAAACGAACTAAATCGCGAAATTCTCAATACATTTTATTGTGCTATTTGATAAAATATACATTGGATATTTTATTAATTAGAGATATCTCACTTTTATATTCAGATTAGGTTAGTAGTTAACGTATAACAGTTTTAATGTGCATTGAGTGCGCACCAGTTCTGCCAGTGAAAAACGATATAAGAACCTTATTGAACCGTACATTTGAAAATTCAACAATAAAAAATAGATGTAATATTCATAACGATCAAAATTGGATCTTTAATGCTTAAATAATTCAATTTGAATTATTATATATATATATATATATATAATAATATTAATATATTAGTATATATATTAGTGTGTATATATATATATATATATATATATATATATATATATATATATATATAAAATATATAT
>Ga0157364_1008654_pt1 | contig 10548 bp, 4 predicted proteins | sample AttsexASBM2_FD_111476 | JGI IMG/M metagenome (GOLD analysis project Ga0157364, IMG submission 111476) | Fungus gardens microbial communities from leaf cutter ant in Ribeirão Preto, State of São Paulo, Brazil - Atta sexdens ASBM2 | ecosystem: Host-associated > Fungi > Mycelium > Unclassified ... | reverse complement strand
TGTGTGTGTGTGTGTGGGTGTGTGTGTGGGTGTGTGTGTGTGTGTGTGTGTGTGTGTGTGTGTGTGTGTGTGTGTGTGTGTGTGTGTGTGTGTGTGTGTGTGTACATATACATACACACACACACACATATATATATATATATTTGTAATCGGATTTATGTAATAATAGCGCGATTACTATAGCGCCAATTCCCATTAAATTTGTATTGATTTATTTATTTGCATTTGCAATTTACTTCAATTTTCGCATTTATTTTCTACTCACAATATTATTTTCTGTTTTCTTTTCTTTACTCTTATAAGCTACTCTTATAGGCTATGCCATTTACACCGTTTAGCCCACAATCTATACGATGTATCCTATAGATTAAACAAAGACACCTTCGCATATTGGTCGCAGACTAAACATGATGTAGGAAAGACCAGAGCACCATGAGGCACAAAAATTCAAACTCTTAAAAGTGCATTTAAATATAACAATTTTTATATCATTTTTTTTTAAATAATTAAAGCATAATGCATATTTTAAAATTTAATAAGTACATTTAATAAATATTTAATAAATATTAGTTTTTAAGAAAAAAATAAAAATTTTTTTAAGAAATGGCTCAGAGTGTCCCATTCCTCATGGGACACACGCAAAATAGGATTATGCAAGAAATAACGGTGCTGAAAGTTGAAAAGTATTTTCAATTAACTTACACATTCTTAGCATAGTCTACTAATACAATAAAATATAATTACAACTAATAATTATTAAATAATAAAATAGAAAATTATAAGAACACAAATGAGAAATAACCATTAATATAAGATAAAAAATATATTACGATAAAATTAATTCCTTAGAAATATAAACTCCCCTTTTAATACATATTTTCTGTATTGTCCTGTTTCATCATGAATATTTAATGTATGACCCATGGTACCCTAACTGTACATTTAACTATATTTAATAGGAAACTATAAAAAATAAATGTTAGATTATTACTCGTAACGTAGTTACGTAAGTTAAAAAAAAATACGTAGAAACTTGGAACTTATCTTCATACATGTATCTTTTATTACAAAAATAATATTAAAACATTTTTATGCGATTAAAAAGTTACTTTTGCACTACGAAAACCATTAATGATCGATGTTTTTCGATATCATGAAATTTAATCACTGGCACCTCGATAAAAAGTATGGGTAACGAAGTAACAATCATATTGTACTAATACTACTAATTTAAACATTCTAGATTATGTTAAATAATCGATGACCCATGGTACCCCGTGACTCATAGAGCTCCGGTTTCTCCTAAACATATCTGTATAGTTTTTGTCTTTATATCTTGATTTGTATTATTTTATATCTTTATACCTTTGATTCCTTGTTTTCATTTTTCATTTTTTCTTTCTCTTATATAGAGTGTCTCACAACTTTCCGCATTTCCTCTTAAGAATCCATATTTTTGAGATAATTTTGAGACCAAAATCCTAATACAAAAACGCCGAGATTAAAATAATTTTTGAATTATAATTGATTAAAGATAATGTGTAATTCGAAAACTATTACATCCTCGATATTTTCGTATTAAATTTTTTATCTTAGAATGTTCAAAAGAATCCAGAAATAATAATAGAGCTATAAAAGTAAAATGGTTTTTGACTTATAAGCATTTAAAGTTAGGTTATAATTTAAAAAAATTATTGTAGTCTCGACATTTTCGTATTAGGATTTTTGTCTTAAAATTACCTCAAAAATATGTCATTAAGAGGAAATGCGATAGTTGTGTGATACCTTTATATTTCCTTAAAGGATAAAATATTATTAAATGCCATGTTATCTCTCTCTGTCTCTCTTATTTTTTCTTTCTCGTTAACTTTCGTATCTGCTAAACATGGGATCGTTTAGCGTTATCATACTACAAATTATTTGCACATATCCACGATTTTTGCACTCACCCAAAAAATTCAGTATCACGCTTCCCACGTAATGGCAGTGCCGCACGCGATCACTGACGTCATCATTCCTAATGCGATCAGTCATCATGTATTAAGATTCGACTTATCTCACACTCCCCCCCCTCCCCTCCCACGTACTGTTATCCTCACAAGTATAAAATACATCTCGTTCAAAAAATATCTCCACAGACACTCTCTTTCCTCCGCGTGTAACTTTATCGTCGACCCTTCGGGGTTTCTCACGAAAGTATCGCCGCCCGCAACCTTGACGGCTTTTCTTCCCTCCCGGAAGTAACGCGGTCACGCGACCGCTCCTCCCTTCTCGTCACGATTCTCCCCTTTACGCCCGTACCAGATAATTCTCTCGGTATTCTTGTACTTCCTGTCTACTGCAGACCGGGAACTACTTTCGGAGGACACAATGCTTTTACCACCCCCTCCCACGGGGTGGGAAAACCACCTCATCCTTGCGGGCGTCGTGTATCGTGACTACGTGCACAGAATCGCGATTTCCCGGACAAAAGGGTGCGCGTGGGCCACAGTGCTTCCTTTTGCAGGTTTTATTTCGGTGTAGCCAACATGCCCGCGATACGAATTGCCGCACAGATAGTCGACAACGCCGAATCACATCGCGGCATTTTGCCCAAAATTCCGACCTATAACCGATACCGTGCGATATCTTTGACGTTTCAATCGAAAAGAGACACTCTCTGTCAAAATCGCATGGCAGCGTTAGCCGTAATTGAATAAAATGTATACGAAAATCTAGAGCTTGTTTTGTTATCTTTGTAATTTGTCTTGAAGTATGATATATATCCTTACAAAAAAAGTTTTTGTCACATCTTAATTAAAGTATTACTAAGAAATATAAAAATTTCATAGACATTATAATTTCATAGATTGCGCTATTATTACATTTGTAAAATTTTACAACACTCTCTTATTAATTAAATAATTAAAAAGTTATTTAATTCTTTTGTTTGGCTTGATTCTGAAGTATTGTAAATCATGTAATACATATGTACAAATTTGAAGAAAATAGTATTAAGTCAATTTTAATCAAGACGAATTAAATTAATTTTTTTAATACACTGATAAAATTTTAATAAATATTTATGCAAAAGTTTACTTGAATCTACTCATTTAAAAGTTGTTTACCTAAAATTGAGGCAAAATAAAGTACTAGTAATTGTGCTACATAAGCCAATAAATAAATCAAATTATTTCTTGTTTTGTTTATTGCAATTGGTTTCAAAGCGCGGCGTATTCACCATCAAAATTTTATGATTGATAATGATTTTTGTAGTAATACTTTTAGCTGATATTATTCAATCAAAGCATTCTTAAAACTTTGCTTTTCGTAGCATTCGACGTCGCTCGAGTTACATTTTTCTATCAATTTCTGTAATTTTGACATGCACTGTTAGATATCAAAGGAACAGTGGTAACTTAATCTATTAAGTGAAATAACATTTCATTATTTTTAACTTCCATGTAAATCCAGAATGTAAATCAATATCTATTTTTGTAATCAGTTTCAATATAAACAACGTCATATTAACGTATGCACTAAATAATAGACTAAATTTGAGTCAAGTTTAATACAATTTTTCTTGAGTTAAATTATTTAATGCCATTGTGTTAGTTGAATTAATGACATATTCAGTAGAAAACAGGCGATCTATAAAAGTGATTATAAATAACACAAATTGAGCATAATTTGACATTATGAATTTAACAGTATATACGTATTTTTCGTGATCCATTACAATTTTATTTTGATGATATCAATCTTCTATTAATTCTACGAATCGTAGCTATGATAGAATCAAGTCTAATCCAGTGAGAAAACACGAGGGATACAAAACAGTCTTTCAATTAAGATGAATATGTTTTTTTATATTAGACACACAATTTTATCGCATCTTAATTTTTACAACATTTGTGCTTTTTTGGGCGTTAGAACTATTACTTTCTCACATGTCACGAAACTCGCAAATCAAAATCACGATCGCCAGTGAAGGCGCAATACACGCTCGTTAGACGACAGTTACATCGCCAGGAACGGGATATAACTGTGCGAAATAAAAATCGCAGCTCAGCGATTTCAGGCCGCGAACGCGCGCGACCTGTTAGTGTGTAACGAGTATGACTGTATTCCCGGGATATATCGGGATTCGATCCAGATGTAGACCCGGGTATTCCGCGTCCGAGAGATGAATTGACGCGAAAGCAACTAGCTCACAGACGCGAGCCAATTACGATTAGAACGCACAAGGGAACCGTATACAAAGGAAACTTTTAATTCGCGCGGAATTAAATTTGAATTAGTGACGAAGGTCGAGTGGAAGGATGAGGTACATGCAGGTTCATATATATACCTTTTATCATATGGGTTGGCGTTGTGCGTGCCGACAGCCCCAATTATCGCGTGAATTCACGCTCTTATCGATGCGCGACGAAAGGTGCATACATGGACATTCGATTTTGCATAAAGCTTGGAGCTTCTGTATTGTAACGTTGATACGGCGAATAATTGATGGTAATTGAGCGAGTAATTGGACGAAAGGAATTTTTCAGAGGCGCAATTTTGGTGTATTAGGCATCAACGAACCCATTTAGCTTCCCTTTGAGAAGAAACATCGACTATGCATTGTCGAAAATAAATTAATATTAATGTAACATGTGTTCGTTATTCCAGATTTATTTTCTTGAATGTTTATTTCTTTTTTAAGCAATAAATTTTTATACGAAATTATAGAGAGTCTCGTATTGCAACGGATTATCACAGACAAGCAATTAACCGTAATTATCTTTGTAATTTTGTGAGAGAAACTTTTGTAGAGCATAATTTTATTATATCAGCGAGAGCCAATGAAAATCATACATTGTAACACAATCGAATTCATTTTTTGAGCAATAATGTGATGAATGAAATTTCTAAAAGAAATGATATTATATTAGCTTTTCTGGTGAACTTATTTATTTGAACTTATTGATTTTTTTAGAAAATTCTTTTTATTTTATTTTTTAGAAGATATTTTATCGCCAAAAATGAATTAATAAATTATCCTTTTTATTTTTTTACGTGGATATAATTGACTTACTTAGATTTTTTTAAGCTGTTCCAAATTTTTCTTATTTTTGACATTCGTGATATTTATTTAAATGCATTGCAGAAATGCATTTGATTAACATATAGACACATGTTTTTATCGAATTTTAAATAAATTATTTTTTAAAAAAATCATGCAAATAAGAGATAATTATTTTTGCATAAATTCATCTTGTCATATGAATCTCATTATATTGTGAATAATTTTATGAACAATTTTTGAATCATACTTACGGTATTATCATATCATATTTATATCATATTCATACGGTTCTAGATAACTCATTATTTGTTGAATTTGATTGAAATTTTATTTTGTATTAACAATTATCGTATGTTTGTTTTTCAACTTATCAGAAAGTCGTTAAATTCGATATAAATATTGGAACACTACTTTTGTATCAAGTATATTGATGAATGCTGTACGCAATATACTAAACCATTATCGCCGCATTTATTTATCTTTTTTTATAGTTTCGCAATAAATTCTCTGAACATGTAATCGCGAGCGGAAAATTCGTGAAAGAATGCAACTTCACCGATATAAACGTGATTGCGTTCAAACGTAAAATTCCTTCCCATTTAATCCGAATAAATAATCGATGGTGGTGTGGAATGTATGCGGGAAAATGAAAGGGGCGAAAAGTTAGGACGCGCTTTTCACACAGGCGTGCTGCATTCCGTCGACAGTAATGACGGAATTGTCGTCATGTCAAACGTTCTGTCACGAGTACCTCGCACTTGTTTCGCTTTGCATTTGGCGACGCGACGCGCGTTCGCCGCGCCCTGCATGCGCGTACAGATTAAAATTCCGATAGCGAATGCGACAGAAAGCACACCGCCGGGGCTGTTGGAAAAATAGAAAGTCTCCTGCATTAAATAACGCGCGTGCCGACCGACTCGGCGCAAACCTGCCTTCGAATTAAATTTTTGATGAATTGCGTAAGTGACGTAAGCGACAAACTTGGCCGTCTACGTTACGCAGAGATCGTAAAAAATTATGAAGATTTTGAAGAAGCAGCGAGTAAAAAATATTCATATGTATGTTTAAAAATTGAAAAAACCGTCTTATAAAAATAAAGCGTGATATCAAAAATTGTCCGTTTTTTTGGCCCCTCGATTTTAGAACTCGACTATGTGCCAAATTTTACCTTATATTGAAACATTAATTATAGAGAAGTTTGAAGTTGAAGTGACAATTATTATCAGAGCTGGGAATTTGAAATTTCTTTGTAATTAATCTCATTGCAGAGTATCATTTGGCACACAGAGTCCAAAACGGACAAAAAAGAATCTTTTTTGGGGTCATTCTTTGTGAAGTTGGATTCCCGAATGATCTTATTGTTATTTCTTACGAAGTGCTATTTGCGAAGTGATTAGAAACTGTAGATAAATCGATTGGACAAAGCATTGGTTACAAACAAGCGAAAACGGAATCGCTCGGAAAGTCGAGAGATTTATTAATTGCAGGGTTAGATAGTTAAAACTAATTAAAACTAGTTAAAAGTTAAAAAAAAAAGTTAAAAAGTTAATAACTTTTAATTTAACTTAGTTAATTTTAAATGCATTAAATTTTAACTTAATTAAATTACTTTTAACGTTAACTTTTTAACTTTTTTTTTAAGTTAACAAATTTTTTTATCTCTTTTAAATATCTTTAAAAAATATATAAGATATAATAAGACTAAGGGCGTATATTCATAATCTGTATTTTAAGATCATCTTAAGTAATTTCTTAAGATGCTAATACAGCTCTCTAATTGATTTATGCGGTTAAACCTTAGTCCGGATCTACAATAATGTTTTAAATCTTAAATCATAAGAAATTGACCAATTACAGTCAAATATTCTTCTCTTCGATTGTAATTGGTCAATTTCTTATGGCTTAAGATTTATTAAAAAGTAATCACTGATCTTGTATCTTCTCTATGTATCTTCTCTGGCTGTTTTTTTAAAGTTGTACAACTTATATAATTATATCGTTATGTGTTATATACTTATATCACATAAATAAAAAAATTAAAAATTTAATTTACTTAATCTATATTGTAGTTATTTAATCTCATTTTAAGAAAAATTAGGACATTTTGATCTAAAAAATAATTTTTTTCAAAATTAACTTTTTTTTTAACTTAAGTTAATTCAATATTGACTCAACTTACGTTAAGTTAATTTTTTATTCCTTCAACTTTTAACTTAACTTTATTAATTTTGTAAAGCCATTAACTTTAACTTTATTCAGTTAAAAAAAAACATTAACTTACTCAATCCTAATTAATTGTAAAAGAGAGACTAACGTTATAATAGAATTTCGTTAAAGTTCATGATATTCCATTTGTACACCTTTTTATATTAACTATTGTTTAACGTTAAGCTTCTGGATTCAACATCTTTCTGTATTATTTCTACAAAATATAGTTAAACGTAATTCTATACAATTTTTTCGATACTATATGGACAGTCGAGACTAAATAGAGGAAACTCAAAAATACTTGTAACGATAACATGCGTCTATAATGAAAAACAAGAACGTAGATCCGATTACGTTTCACCGATTATGTCTCGTTGCTGTAGATGCGAAAGTACCGCTCGCAGATATCGCCATCGGTCCAGATCAATTTATACACGGAGGAATTGCAGGAGACTAATACCACTAATGCCGAATAATCGACGAGCGACGTATTACAACGATAAGCGGGTCATTCTCGTCATTCTCGTCAGCTTGCGTCATGGACATTGGATGTTGAGTACCGAGTACGCCTCAACACAATCTCTCTTATTTGCATATGGATCATCGATATATTTTTATAAAAGGAATATGTATAGCGCGAATAATATATTATTTATTGGCAGTTGAAGCATACAGAAAAGCAAATGTGTGCAGATATTTTATGAAAATGATTTTATTGGTATAATATATAAATAGACGCACATTGCTACGTTAGTATCGATGTTATTTTGACCTCTTTCTTTATGAACACACATATTAAAAAAAAAGAAACAATATATACAAGAAAAATTATTTTATAAAATGATTTCATAAATATAAGTAACAATAGACGCACAAAATTATATAAAAATAATTTATCTAACAAAAGAATTCTTATTTTATTTAGCTCTCAATGTTTAAAATAAAATAAAAACATAATTAGCCCTCCTTTAGTTGGTAAGGTTGGGATAAAAATAACTCCACGGTTCATTGACTAGTCAAAGCGTTTTTTGTTTAATTTAAAGTATAAATTTATAAAGTATAAAATTGTTTTTATCTATAAATAAACAGAGGATGAAGTTTTATGTTATTATTTTATTTTTCCCACTCATTTTGTAATTAGATGAAAAATGAGCACAGGCTCAAATCGACCTCACCTTACTGGATACGTTCTAAAAAAATTCACCTTACCAACGGAGAGTTAAAGGCAACTGAGAGTACGCCGCAGTTGACATTAGCATATCTATATTTTATATATGTGAATAGAAGATTCTTGCTAATTATATTCATCCTTTTTTTCTTTTCTTAGATACGTAGGAACGTTTCGGCCTTGTTTTAGATTATCTTCAACTTATTAACATTGTAATTAAAATCATGTATTCTTGGTGGAATCAAAAGTGATTGCACAATTCATATATTCCTTCTCGAAAATAATTTATGTTATCAAATTCTTGCATTGTTACGTTATCAATAATTGTATTAGATTTCTTTCTTTTACGTACACACATATATCTTTTAAACACACATTTACGTACAAAAAAAAAGGAAGCATGTACAAGGAAAATATATTTTCGATATTTTTACAATAAAGCTCTTTTTATAAAATGAACAATCCCGCTATTGGTACAAAAAAGAACAACGTGCGACTGCATCTTATATCTTCGAAACTCGTGGATACGAAGCGCGCTTGTCCTTCCCCCTTTTTTCGCAACAAATAATAAGATCGCGTATCAGCCGACCGCGTAGTAATTCATCGGGCGTGACGGTGAACCACACTTTTTTCTTTTTTCCTGGAAGCTTTTTTCCTCGCTTCCAGATAAGCCAGAGCGAAGACCACCGGGCGTTTGTCATGTCGCACGCAAACCGTACGAAATACCGTCGAGTTATTCGATTTTCGTCGGTCATTTAGTCGCGCGGCTGCATCCTGCATTCGTGAATTTCGCGACGCCCGCGATGTCCGTTCGTGCGCAATTTCGCTGAAGCGCGCAGCAAACAATGCACGTGAATTATAGTTTTAATATCGCAAATGAAAGACGATTGTGAATATGTGAGCGAAACGTGCGGAACGATGCGTGGAACAACCGTCAAAATATTTATTTTTCAATTGATGCAGATATACAGGGCGTTCCGGAAATTATAGTATCAGCGGGAAGGAGATGATTCCTCGTATAAAAATAAAAATAAAATTTTTGTTTGTATAAAGAGTTCTGTTTTCGAGAAGATTGAGTTTAAATATTATCTTAAGAGATAATATCATATGAGCGTCCAAAAAAAGAGTGAAAAATTTTAACACATTATTATCATCGATTATAATTCGCGCCTTAAAGATATATTACAGGTATAGAAATATCCTGCAAAGAAAATTAAATTTGTAAATGTGTTTAATACTTACACTTCAAATATACAATGAAAGTTACATGTGAATAAGACTATATTTTTATTTAATAACATATTTTTGTCGTTTATTTATTTTATGTGTTATTTAATTAAAATTTTAAAAATGATTAAAAATCTAAATTTTTTTTATAAATTCTTCAAATATTCAAAATAATTCATGCAAAGTTTCGATTAATTATAAAGATATAAAACAAATAAATATTTTGTGTATTTACTGGCCAATGTAACTCTATAAATAATCTTGAACACATGACGTACTTACATTAAAAAATTGAGACTTTTGTCCTTTATTTTATAATACATTTTAATTAGAGCATAGAAAAAAATACTACGTACTGTTTATTAAAATAAGTTGCGATGATAGTAAACCAAATTTATCGTATTATTTTTAGATGTGATTTAGAATAATCTGTAAATTTTATAATTTTGTTATCATTTTGAAAATATATATAAAACATCCTTAATTGTTCGAATAAGAACTTGTCCGCGATATGAAAGGTGACATTTTTAACAATTTTTTAATTAATAAATGAACATTATTAAAAATTATTACATTGTATATATTTTTTTAACTACATATATCAAACTCAGATATAGAAATAACAATAAATCAAAGGATAAACCGCTGACTAAAATTACATACACCAATGCCTATTAATATCCTAATAATGCCCATAACGTTCGCCCATAATGTTCTACAATGTCCAGTAATGCTTAACATCATACGGCTTATTATAATACACAATTCTCTTAAATAATTCCGAATAATGCCTCAAATTACATCGCAATGCCTTCAGCATTTTACCCCTTGTAGTAAACAGTTTGAGAAAAATTTGTGATTGAAAATGAACGAATTAAAAAATTCTGATTATATCAAT
>Ga0157364_1008653_pt1 | contig 10548 bp, 5 predicted proteins | sample AttsexASBM2_FD_111476 | JGI IMG/M metagenome (GOLD analysis project Ga0157364, IMG submission 111476) | Fungus gardens microbial communities from leaf cutter ant in Ribeirão Preto, State of São Paulo, Brazil - Atta sexdens ASBM2 | ecosystem: Host-associated > Fungi > Mycelium > Unclassified ... | reverse complement strand
TTTTTTTATGTTACATCTGAAAATTTAAGTTATCCTTATTAGAACATATTTCGAATTCATTTTTTTTTATATACGAGTTATGTCGTTTTGGTTCCTTAAAATTAATGCTTTTTAATAAACATAAATTAAATGGGTCTATATATATATATATATATATATATATATATTTATTGTGATAAGTTATATTATATATTTTTTAATAATTATTACTGGATTAAATGACTATAAAACAAGTTTTTTATGTTTATGTATTTAACATCATTTTCTTAATTAAAATTAATGTGTTTTACTTCAGTTACATTATATATACAAGCAATTATATTAGCGGATTAAATGTAAAACAAGTTTTTATACTTATGTATCTAATAACATCTTCTTAATTAAAATGAATCCATTTTGCGTCAATTATAATATTACAATCTATTCACATATATCAATTTTCAAATACATAAATATAAATGTCTAAAACAAAGATTAAAAGAAGATGTATCTAAAACAAAATTTAATTATAATTTAATTATAATTTTTCAATAATTAGATTATAACTAATTTGAAAATAATTAAAAATTATTTTCAAAAATTTTATAATGATTTATTTTTAAATAAATATTATATGCAGATTATAGATTTATAAATATAGATTTATAAATACACATAACAACATCCCGATTCTAATATTAGAGTAGTAATACATACATGAATTATTCAAATAATTTAGACACATGAATTTCACAACAATTATGTAATAATTTCAACATCAAAAGTAATACTATTGAAAATTCCCGTAATAAATAATAAAAATAAATAAAAGACAAACAGGCAATTTGGAATTGGCACAGTGATCGATAATTCGCTCAAAAAAGCTTTATCTTTTATAAATGAAAGAATTGTACATGTTTCGTATTCTAATTCTTCTTCAGCAAAAACATACGATGAACAATCGTGATCCATGAAATTGTAAACGTAAACTTATGATGTTAACAAAAATTGGCATAATTTGGTTGTTTTTTTTATCATTACTATACAGTTTTTTTCATTGAGTATAACAATTTAAAGTGAATAGTGCAATTTCAAGTTTTTTCTTTAAAAATCTTGTTTGTCCTCGCGTGGTATCCTGTTACAACAATTTAAACTGCCTACACTTTTGTAAGGTGTTTTCTTGGCATTTAAAAAATGAAAATACTTTCGATGTAAAGCTTTTATTTCTCTAAATTTATTAGGCGTGATAGTTGCGAATGCAAATCATATATTTGTCATTTGACAATAATATCATGATAATTTATGACAACTATTATTTCTCTAAATTTACTAGGCGTGATAGTTGCGAATATATTTGTCATTTAACAATGATATCAAGATAATATGTGACAACAATTTCGTAACGTTAAAAATTTTAACTGTTGCGATCACTTCGTTAAAATTTTTAACGTCACGAAATTGTAACGTATCGTCGCGAATTTATTTTCGAACGTATGGTGCAATGTATATTGCATATATTTGCAACAATTATATATACAGTTTAAATTTAGAGAAATCAAATCTTTACTCGGAAGTCATTTTTTTGAAATATTGAGAAGACATATCTTAAATTAGTGTCGTTTGTACTGAAATTAATGCAGAGATATAAGATTTGAAGTATTTGAAAATTGAGATTTCAAGTATTTAAACTTTTTTAAACATCGCTCTGCAACTATTGGGTTGTCCGGTTCGTGCCGCAAAAGATTGACATTTAAATTTAATAAATGAAATTAAAAATTTAAATCTTTCAATTTTCCTTCAAAATCGGCACGAACTTTCCAGATAACCCAATATTTTTTGCAAAGATATATTTTTTTAAATTTAGTTATTTTTAGCACTAATTTTAAACAATGATTTAATTTTGCAGTATATATCTTTAAACGTACTGTGTGCCAAATAAAGCGTTGTGTAAATTTTTCAATTACCATTCAATTACCACCAGTCATACAAATAGTTTTCTTAATCCGTTTCGGATTGAATTAATTACAATGTTGAGCAAAACTTAGTTGAGCAAAACGCGAATCTTCTATCGAAAAATGCAGTAATTTTAATAAATTGCATGTGCCAGTAAAGGAAAGGGTGAAACTTGTGAACAAAGTACGTTATAAAGAAGTATTGAGGATTTAATATTTTATTGCCTGTGCTGTTGGAAAAAACTTAGCGGCCGCAATAGTAACGGTGACTGCATTAGAAAAAGTAGCTCCAGGATAGTGGACGATAAATTATATTGCGCCGTTGATACGTATGCCGTGGTTCTTTAACAGCCAGTTAATAGATTTTCCAGCTCGGAACAAAGTGAGTTTGCTAAAAAATCGAGTTTCTGCTGCGCTTCTCCATCTATTCTCTCAGCTGTGAATAGTTCATCTATTCATGGACTTTCTTCAAATCTAAATGCTTTCTATTTTAATGTATATATTAAATTTTCGATCAATATACTTACTTTTACTGTGTCAACATTTTTTTAATGTTTAAAACATTTTTCAGTATGTTTTAAAATGTCTATAATCTTAATTATTTATTAGTAATAATCTTAAATCATTAATTATTATTATTACTAATAATGATTACTAATAATGATTACTAATAATGATAATGAGAAAATGAAATGAAACTAAAGTTTCAAAATTACATTCTCAACAAACTCGCTAAATATCTCTTTGTTGTTTTTTTTATTTTTATTATAATTGTTGTAACATTGTACTTATATAAGATATATATTAATACCTCAAGGTAAAGATACCTACAATCAAGATAATCCTCTCTTTCCCAACGGAATTATATTTTCCCATGCTAACCAATTCGTTATATTGATTTATGATTCGATTTTGACCGAGCAAGATGTTTCGACTTCGTTTCCTTCTACATTCGCTTTGAGTTTACTCCTGACGAGAGATCGTTCGTTCAATTCTCTCGGCGCTGCACTGTACTGAATATCTAAGCAACAATCTCAAAATATACGAGGTTTATGTATACTTTATGACTTCATCGACAATCGTGCTGATGTCAGTGATGAAAGCTGTGTCATCGGTGATAATGACATTCCGTTGGTGATAACCTGATAACACGCTTTCTTCAATCATAATAGTGTACATTTTATGCTTAATATGACTTTTACATAAAAAGGATTAAAATTAAAAAATAAATTTTTATAGAAAAGAAAGTAATAATGTCATTTGCATCATATTAGTATTATTTAATTATTTAATACATAGTGACGTAAATCTGGACTTGGTAAATCTAAATTTACCAGTATTTATTCATTCATATTTAAATAACACGAATATACTGTTATAATAACAACACTATATAATTATAGTAAAATTACATTTTATTATTTAATTATATTTTATTAAAATTGCATATAAAAAGCGGCAAATATTTTAGTGCATAGTTTGCTATAATATTCGAAGAATGTCATTCATTGTGCATATCACATTTGTTGCGTATCTGCGGCTGTCATGTGATACATAGATTGACATCAATGTCATATGAGCGCTCGAAATAACATGGGTTTTTCCAAAAGTTGATAATTTATTGATAACATTTATCCTTGATATAGATTGGTTTTTTATAAAAATTGATTGATGTTCATTATTCGCACGCACGCGGAAAGCAAATTGCATTACCGAAACATGAAAACTTTATAGAACATTTATTCAACATTACCATATATATTAAAAATATAATGTCATTCTTTCTCTCTCTGTCTCTTTTTCTCTATCTCACTCTCCCTCTTCAAAAGTTTAAAATAAAACACATTATATATTTACTTCGGTATCAGAATATAAATTAAAAATATCATTCATCAAAAAGGGATCGACATGCGTAGTTACTGAGAGGAAAATGCCGTGTGTTTTACGTACTGAAACGAGAGAAGTTCTCGAATTTATACGTTATACATCGCATTCATTATTCGTTGTATTAATCAGGTCGCAAACGTGAACGCGATACGTAGAATCCAACCGGACATGAAACCTGGAATTCACGCAGACCATCTCCCATGTTTCCGTGGTTTCGCCTTCCGCTTCCCGCAGCCACACATATATACACCTTCAACATGTCATGAGGAAGTAGTGTTGCTGTGTGCGGCGAACATACGCCGCGGAAGGCAGGATCGTCCCGCGTTGCAACAGATGGAGAGGAACTAGACATTCTCGGAAGAATGATCACGTATCCTAGCGAAGGGACGATATATAAACTGCATGTTTGACGTGGCGCCGCTAAAAAAATGTTGCATAGGAAAGACTGAAATTTTCAGTCGCGTGAATCCAAGATCCAAATAGAGATTCTCTCACACAGAGTTTAAGATAGCAATCTATAATTGATTCAATATTTCTCGTCAATTCTGCAACTATCCGAAAATTTTTGTTAATATAATAAATTAATTGTAAGTATTCCATTTATTAAAAATAAAAATTTCATTTTTATCTTTATTTAATTTATGTTAATATTATTATTAAATAATGTAATTTCTCTGTAGTATATAATAACTTCTGTACACCTGTAAAAAATTACACTTATCGCATTTACGTTACAACATCATATAGAGCGAAATAACACGTCTTTCTTTTTGTCGCACGATTTTAACGGAAAAATGTCTGACACTTTGTTATGATCAGATTTTGATTAGAAGGTCTATAGATCTGAAGTCGAGGCGACCATAAAAATTAAGAAAAAGGTCAAGAGAGAATATGTCACATGTATACATGCGCTTGCGTGTGCACACTGCGAATCGTGTCAACAGACGGAGACACTCTTTATCTGATGAAACAACTTCGTTCGCACACCGCACTGGCGCAAATTAAATGGCAATCTTCTAATGTAGCGATTGCAGCGAGGAAAAATGAGAAATCTGCGAAGTGACGTAAAAATACGCTACAGCAATCATAAGTTGAAAAAATTGTCTAGACGTGATCGGACGCGTCTGGTTTAGTTATTTACCATTCGGCTTAGTTATTTACCATAAATATTTTTGTTTTAATTGGGTGACCACTCTTTATCTCTCATTATTGCGAAAAAACAACAATAAGAAATCTATAAAATGTAAAGAATGATAAATGAAGTATAAACATTTATATTATATTTTATATTTATACGAAATAAGAAGATATATAAGATATAAACTCTGGACGCTGGAAAAGTTAAAAATAAAATTTTTCTTTGCGATATACATATATCTGCAAATATTAACAGAAATGGAGGTTTTCACAACAATAACATTTGCAAAAGTTCGTTATAAGCTGTATTCTTCGATACGCGATATTGTTGAAAAATAGTTGCTGTTTCAATTATCCTTCGGATAACGAGAGGTGGTTTTAAAAAGAAACACAACCGCGAAGTCTTCCATCAAATCGCACGGCGAAACTCCGGAAGTTGTCCGCCCGGGCGTGCCGGATACGCGCAGAATAAGAGGCGCACTCGTCCCATTACATCCCCCTTCAGATATCGCCGCGTAGAACGAAGATAAAACACTCGCATTATCTCGAGGAGGAGGACAAACTTTAATGCGAATTTTTGCTTCCGCTCCAACGAGAGACGCTACTGGATACAGTTGCGAGTCTTCCGTGACGATCCCGTAGCGATGGTGGCGGCGACGGTTGTGTAAGACGTAGAGCTCGTGATACGTAAGTAACTCGGTTATGAGCCATCCATTACCTTGCTCAACTCCAGCAGCGATCCTCTTCCACCTCCGTTGGTTGGCCCAGGCTCCGTCTTACCCCGCCGACCGCTTCGTCGGGTAATTCCTCGTCGTGCAGCTCTCCTAAGTGCACCACCGCGAAAGTCCCGCGTACGCTGTTTACAGAGTTACCCCTGGGGCAGTATCAAAGCATCGAGTTCCCCGCGCACCACGACGACTCCCTTGTCCAGTGGGTAGTGTCAGAAACAAGCAGCCGTGTCGCTGGAGAATGCGCGACTTGCACCCGCCCGACTGCTGTCACTCCGTTACGCGTATATATGTACAAGTAGAACGAGTCAACGTCGCGCTTCCCCGAGAAAATTTCATTCCTGAAAAATATCAGAAAACTTCTTTCGTTCTGATTAAATATTTCTGCCATCTGTTTTTACTCGTTATGATGCGTCTCTATTCTTAGTATATGATAAAATATGGGTGCGCTTGTGATCAGTGAAGAATCGCATTAGGACAGTTGGATCAGTTTTTTAATCTTATCATATTATTGTTCACATAAGTATTATTGTTAGCCGAGAGTCAAAAGTCATGATCGTTTCAATTGAAAGTTAGTCTTATGTTCTCATCCATTAATAATTTGATATTGACAGAGATTTGTTTCGTTTTTCTCTTTTAGAGGACTGAAAATGATTTCTTCACTCATGAATATACCGTAAAGATAATCTCCAAAATCAGTCAAATTGTTCATAGTGAGACAATTCTTTGTCATTTCAAAAAATTTTCTTTGAATAAATTTTCTTTGAATGATTCGAGCTTGACTAAATGCCTATCTTTTTCTCTCGAGGTTTCTTCTCTTATGGCTCTCTCTAATTCTTTTTTCTTTTCACTGTTTTTATCTCTTATACTATCTTTTTTACACTTTATACATATATTGTAGGTATATTGTTACAAATTGCTATTGTCCAAAGCATTTGTAAGCGATACAAACAAACATTTAGCAGGATGTGTAACTGCTTGAAGTTTCTCTTTACGAGGTATGTTATATGCACGCAATGTAAACAAAGGATTAAACGCAAACATTTAGAGTTAAACACGCCGGCTGAATAGAGACGCTGGGGCGTCTATTATTGCTACAGAACCGATTGTTCGCGTCACAGAGTCACTCAAATGGAGAATTGATTGTAATTATAATGGATATTATAACAATAAATGTAAAGCCAAAGACGCAAATGCTAGTACACTATTTATCTCAAAGTTATTGTGCACAATTACAACAACCGATTGTTATCTGAGCATTTGTAATGATTTCCAGACTAATAATTAATTGTTAACAGTTACAATTAACCAATTCAGCTTAATTCAGAAATAGTCATCTAGAGTGATTTTTATATTATATTTTATATCATGCTTGAAATTTCTATATAATCATTCTGACCCAACAAAGTTATTTTTAAATCTGTATTTAATTTGTATCTAAATTTTTAGATATTTTAACAAAAATGTTCCTTCCTATAATGACTTGTAGAATGATAATATTAATAATATAAATACAATACAATATGTAATTAACAATAGTGACTTTTAATTAAAATATACAAAACGTCTGAAGTGTCTGCAAAAAAATGAGGAGGGATAAATAGTCAATTTATATCAGGAATTTCATACATCGTTGGCTCAGTAAGTGATAAAATTGTCAAAAATTAATTTTATTTAATTAAACTTTTAATATAACGTAAAAAAAATGATGACATTTATTAATAATGAATGTATAAATTCAATCTCTCTTCTCTCTCAATCTTTTTAATTGCGAGTAAATTCTTCCAAGTTCAGAATAGAAAGAATCTTCTGGTCGCAAAGGTTAGGTTATCTACAAACTCTTCGTAATTACTCTACGAAAATGTTTGCCTCTCTGTCCACGTTATTTTAAAGTTTCTGCGAATTCTGGGAAACGAGATACTTGTTTGACAACGTGACTTAGATTAATCGAGTGATAGTAAAATTCGTGCTCAATGTGGAATTGCACATAGAATCTTCTTATTACATTGGTATAGTAATTTTGAGATGGATGCTATCTCGATAACATTTCTATCATTTTTTTCTGCGACTTTCATCTTGAAATTATACAGATCCATTCTCAATGATTCGGAGATCGCATATCCCTATTTTCTTCCTCTACGAATTATTGTAATGAAGATAGATCTAATTTAAATAAACAATAATAATATGAGAAATGCAAATGGAACAAAAATTTGATTTGTAATGTGGACCGATATTACATTTGCGCAACGCTGATAGAAGTCAGCATGATATTTTTTTATTTAATAATGAGAAATAAAATAATAAGAAATAAAAGAATATAAAACATTTATATTAATTAGAACAAAATGTATATTTTAACATGTATATTCACAAAATGCTATGAGAATGAAGAAAGTAAATGCATTTAATAATAATTAGCAAATTGAGAAAAAGTTCTTACAAAGAGTTCAATAATAAAATTAAATGTCAAATGCATTAAAAAAAAATATAGATGATAGAAATGAATTGTTTACTTTATTTAAAGTAAAATTTTGCCTTTCTTTTTTTTTATGTTAGTATAGATATATATTTACTCTAACTTTGTCTTTACTAAAAATGAATTTAATAGAAGACAAAAAAATATTTTGATAACAATTCACTTTGTATATAATCTATAATAAAAGATGTATAAGATTATGAATTACTTGACACGGTAAATAATATCATTACTATACTTCATACTCCGGAAATAATAAGCGAAAAGCCATGATTACTTCATGATTAACAAATTCCTTTTTTGCTATACAATAATTTTTTATAATTTTCAAATAAAACTTGACCAATATACCATTTATTTTAAATCGCACAATAACTCGGAGTCATGTACAATCTTTTATAGCCGTTCCAGATCTGTTTTTCGCGATATAAATCGAGCTGGTTATTCCAGGCGTATGCAAATTTGTGTAATCCAACAGTGTCGTTTGATGCCGCGGATTTTGAAATTTTATTTTTCAATCGAAAAATTGGATATGTCCATATATGCTTTCTATTGCATCTGCTATTAGCTTCCGCTTCGAGGCAATTATGCGCATACACAGATAATAAAAACCAAACCCGAAATTGCCTATCCAGGTCAATGCACGTATCTTGTTTAATACAAATTTATTGGTATTATTGGTACAATAAAGTGTAGTATCATATAAACAAGCTTTAATATTTATATTTGTGGATGCTACAGAAAATAAAATCTCGAACTCGTAAATTTTTATTAAATAACAGCTTACATATTCAAATCAATTTTTCATATTTACGCATGTCTATAATAAATTTTAAGTGATTAATTAGTGCAAAATATATTCCATTGCAAAAATTGTACGCAATATATTATAAAGAAATGGAAACCGTGGACTTTTAAAAAATTTTATACAAAATATGGAGAGCGCGAAATTTATTTGTGTTTTAAAGAGAATTTGGAATTTACGTTATGACGCACTGTGTCGCGCGCTTGCGTGACAAAGTGCCATGATTAAATATCAAGTTGAGCGCGACAGTCTATGTTTAACTTCGATTTCTTTGTGTTAGTGCCGGTAAATGCCTCCCGGCACTATCTCTTAAGCAGCCAATCTCGAAGTACTACCTGCAAACTCGGAATCTCGCATTCGATGAATCCATTGTCTACAGTAGTGCACTTGCCTGCGGAACCGTCCTTCACGATATCGCCGGAGGTACCCATTCCGTCGAATATCCTCTTCCACAATCAGCCGTCTGATTTCCTCCTTCCAATTTTCGACGTTCCCGTAAGCCTATTCGGATCGATTCGCAGTTGAAAATAAATCAAAGGCAGGCGACATCAAAGTCAGTACAATTCGGTGGTCCTAAATCGCTGCCGTATGTTTGCTTCTGTTGTGCGATTTTTCAAGCGTAAATATATGCATGAGCTGCCTTTCTCTGCCTCTAAAGTTCTATTTCGAATTGATTATATATTGACAAGCCTCTTTTCCATTTCATGATTAAGAGAATTATCAATCAAATCGAGAATATTAATCAAAGAATTGTTTTAAGGTAAAAGAGCAATTGTTTCAAGATAAAAAAGTAATTGTTTCCTATATATATAATTATATGATTGAAATAATAATTTAATTTACATTTTTTTACATTTAATATTTCTATAAAATAGAAAATAATGTGATTGTAGAAAATAAATTAAGCTGTACACGCACGCACGCACGTACGCACGTACATGTATATTGTAATTTTATCATGTGTGTACTATTGCGCTCATTAATATCAAACTTGTAATGTTGTATTACGATTATTATTGAATCGTATATTAAAGAATTTACATATAGTATCTTTTTTACATATTATATAATCTTTTCTGACCGAAATCCGAGGAAGGATATGCTTTCAGAAATATACATGCGTGACGCAAATGTAATATCTCTATTTGTGTATATATGTATGTACATACTACATAATAGATAGCATAATATAGTATACGTCTAAAATTACGACTGACCTAGTCTCCGTGACATGCATTCATATGATAAGTATGTCATTAGCGAAACTACACTAATGGCCTTCCGTAATTTGAATCTCGCGGAAACTTGTCGAATGTCCATATAAACTTTAGAGTTTCCTGTTGTAACATGAAGATAACAAATGTATATCTGATGTATATGAATCAATGTCAATCAAATATTTAATAATTAAAATGTTAAATAACAGATAATGTTTAACGTTTGATGTGAGCAATATCTGCATATATTAGGTGTACAAAAAAGTTCTGAGCTTTAGATTTGATACAACCGAAATAACAATTTAAATTTTATATATCTTCCCGCCTTTTTGTGGTTTTAAAGCATTAACATTTGGCCTTCTAA
>Ga0157364_1008651_pt1 | contig 10548 bp, 2 predicted proteins | sample AttsexASBM2_FD_111476 | JGI IMG/M metagenome (GOLD analysis project Ga0157364, IMG submission 111476) | Fungus gardens microbial communities from leaf cutter ant in Ribeirão Preto, State of São Paulo, Brazil - Atta sexdens ASBM2 | ecosystem: Host-associated > Fungi > Mycelium > Unclassified ... | reverse complement strand
TTATCATGCCAAAAATATCATGTGCATCTTCCAGATAAGCCAAGAATGGAATAGCGCATCCGAGAGTGGAGTGCGTTAAACACGCGCTACGCACAAAGCGCAGTCCGTGCATTGTGCGTCCGCGACCCTTCGCCGCGGCAGAGAAGCGGCAAAGCGCGATAGATAAATACGCACACCACAGGGTGGACGCGGGAAAGGGTTACAGGATGAAGGAAGAGAAAGGAGGGAGAAGAGAGCGCGCAAGGTGTAGACTCTCGCGCGCCAATAACGACGGCAGATATAAAGACGCCGCCACCATATGGTCCCCGCGATCCGATGCAACGTTGCATAATCTGCAGTGCTGTCCCCGACGACAGAGGCCAGGCAGGCGTGTCACGCATCTGTCTATCCGCGCATGCCGCGATGCATGCGGTGCACACGGTACATACAACTCGTATCTCTGCCGGCTAGTGATGCACATTTAAGGATTAGAATAGGAATTCCTCCATTTTTTTTTTGTAGGCATAATAGAAATCCTCGTTATTCTTTTAAGTAAAGCACGCTGTTGATATTAAAGCCATTAATAGAAAGAAGCGATAAATATTTTAAGCTACTTAGCGATAGCTGTTAATATTTAAGTTAGGTGAACTTAACAAATGATTGAGTTGGAGAAGAGGTCGAAATTGCTGTGAAATATTAAACTTGAACACTTTCTAAAATTAATTTTAATATTTACTGTTCGGTGATACATATTTAATTACCCAATAAATTATCAAAACAAAAAGCTCACACACACACACACAAACATACTCTTACACCCTTACATTAAAATCATACCAAAATTGCATCTGTTAAACTGAAATTTTAGGCCATACTTATTTTGCAGGAAGTAACTCTCTCTTAATGTAAGGACTAAAAATAAGATTGCAAAAGGAAAATTGTATGGCTTAATGATATTATTTTTAATTAATAAATTAGTACGAAGTAAACATGTGGAAGAAAATAAAGGGTTCTGAGTCACATGATCGAACTTCTCAGTCACTGGAATTAGGATAAGGTCAGTCCCAATGACCTTTATTCACTTGATCCTTGGATCGTTCATGATAGCGTTCTTCATAGTCCCAATATGGACGTCAGTTGCCCTAGTTGTATCGAGCATTATCCTTAGCCTTCGTCAACCATACATGGGGAGACCGTCGTGTGTGTCCCCTTGTGCCATTTATACCATATGATAAATAAGGCCACAGAGAAATGAATCGCCCACGTGAGATGACTCATTAAGAAGCGAACTTGTATTGAATTTTCGTGAAAATATATAGGTGTTTGTTATATCAAGTATGATTTTATAGAATAATTCATTACTGATGTGTACTGACAAATATATGTTATTAAAAATCCCCTCTCTTAAAAGAAAATATTCTTAATTATTAAAATATCTCTAAAAAGCAGCTTTCAAAATTAAATTCAGTATTGAGAGAAATATTTCATTATTTTAAGAGAAATCATTATTCTTTAATTTCTGTCATACCTACTTAGTTATATTTCAATTTATTTTTAATATAAATTTTTTAATTAATAATTATTACGGTTAATAATTACGCCTATTGCTTCACTTTAATATATATATATATATATATATATATATATATATATATATATAATAAAAAATTTACACCTATATTTTAGTGAAGAGAACGTATAAAGCGACATAATTAGTTTAGGAAACTAAAATTTATTAATTAATTTAAAAAATTTATTTTATTAAAGCGATTGACAAATATAATTAAATATATTTAAAATATAACATTCTATGTCAGTAAAAATGTCTATTTATATTACTCTAATCTAAGTCGTACAATCTCAGACTATACTCCGATGAAATTCGATCTCGATATAACGATCGTACAGCTGTCATTTCCGTTAAATACGATCTGCGTTTATGATCGCGCATTACACTGAAAGGATATACCGTGCGATCGCATACCGACATCTTGCGCAAAGTCACCGACTAATTGTAAAAGGCATCATCGCGTTCAACGTCGAACTGGTGTCGGCAGATCTCTAAGTTCTGTCCGTTGATTATGAGGACGGAAATAAAAGAGAAGAGAAAAGATAGATAAAAAAAAAAAAAGAAAAAGATAGAAGTCGGTCCAGCGCGATTAGGTCCCTTTTCTAAATGCGGGAGATACCTCGCCGCAACTCCACGCGATTTCCCATGGGACCCGTTGCCGTGGCATTCCATGGCTATGCATAAACGAGTTGGCATGATCCGCGCACTGAAGGGAAGAGTAGTAAATTATCACTATAATAACCCCGCGGAAGCGGATTGAATTTCTCACACGCTCTCTCTCTCCCGCGCTCACCTCTCCAACTACCTCTCTCTCTTTCGGCGCCTATTTCGCTTCTTCCTACACTACCTCCTCTACACTATCTCCTAGAAGCCCCTCTCTCTCTCTCTCTCTCTCTCTCTCTCTCTCTCTCTCTTCCACCGTCGTCATCACTACCGCCGTTTACGCCGTTCGCAGTGTTTACACGCGGCGGCGGTTTTATGGGAATGTTAAATGGGTGACATTCCACCCTCCCAACGGAGGAGAGGAAAGCGCGGCTTGTCGACCGAGCGACCGGCCAGAGAACCGTCTTTCTCGATGCTCGTCATCTCGTAGCGAAGTTTATTCCGCGACCACCGCGCTTGCCGATTACAGGTTCCTGATGATCGTGTTGTCTTCGTGGAAACCAAGCCTACCGACCTACCTACTGGTCGTTTGCCCGCTTTGATCGATCTGCCGCCATTCCGTTATATTGAAAAGAAAAGGAAGATAATGGAATCGATAAATTTAATTTTTGGACACGATATCTTGAATCTCAAGGTAGAAATAGTTAATATATAAAAAGAGGAGTTAATTCTATATAGTGGAAAAACATTTTGTATTGTGTGTATTTGGAAACAATTCATTCAAATCCTAGTTAAAATTTTGCGTTGAATTTTTAACATATTCGAATGTTAATTTAACATATATTATTTAAATATTTTTTTGTTAAACTGATATTCAATATTTCTTAATATCAAAATAATATAATGAATAAGTAAACAGATAATATAATATGTAATATAATATAATATTTTAAAACGTAAATTTTAAGATAAATGAATAAAATGCATATTAATTTAGCATATCATAAATGTTAATTTTACTGAACAAATATGCTTCCATAATTTACTTAAAATCGCGTACTACCTTTTTTATGTTAATTTTTTATATAATATTTGTGTTTCTTTCTAACATTTATTTTGTGTGAATAATACAATAAATTTCAAATAATATCAATTCAATATCAAGATTATTAATACTGAGCAAAATCATAACAAGATTTATTTTATTGTTTATTTGTCAGTAAGCACACTTAGATTTCACTGTTAGATTTCCTTTGTGTTAAATAATATTTTGTTATTTTTAATCGATGTGTTAAAATGTAAACTAGTCCATTTCTACGATGGTTTCAAAGTAAACGATATCATTAATATATGTGTACTTAGTAAGTAATAAACTAAATTTACGACCTATAGAAATTACTAAAAATATTCAAATTAAACATACTTTGACATTATAAATAATTTAACAGTATATAGATACAATTTTAACATAAAGTTGATAAAAATATTTGTTCTATTTATTTGGGGAAATGTGTCGGGCGAGTCTATAAATCGGTTTTAGATGAGAAATTAATGAAAAAGATTAAGTACTTTTATACATTTGCAGATGTCTCATAACGTGTACGATTCAATAGATCCTACTAGACAAGTTAAAGGTTAATAAGAGGCGGTAATAATGACAGAAGAGACTCCCGCTGTTTCTCTACGCGTATCGAACATCAGCTATAAACTTCTCGCAGAGTAGTATCGACCTTCGCTCACGGCGAAGGTTGTAACGGCGCGGATAATGCGCGCCGAGTTGTACAGGTGATAAAGTTCAATTACGCACTCCTCTATCCTTACGGCTGTTATCGAGGCAAGGCGTACATTCAGGGATGCACGACGGATTTAAGCGGAGACTTTAGCGACTCGGTACTCTCGCTATGAAGCAATTATACGGTTCTGCGAATCCCGCGTGAGTGCGTGCGATTGTCAACAGGCCTCGTAACTCCTTGTCGCTTTCAGGGCTGCAGCGAAGAGGAACGTTCTCCATTCTCTAAGCGTGTCAAGTCTTTCTCTTTTTCTCTCTTTCTCTCTTTTCCTCCGCGGTCGATGACGTGCGATGTGCTAACGATGCTACGATATGTCACGGTATTTGAGATGTTTAAAAGCAATCGAAACGCAATGATAATAAAAAATAATCATGTCTAAAATTACTGAAATCTAAAAAATAATTTCTAGAATGTTCACTGAAATCTTGTAAATATTCTCTTTGGGAATTCTTTGATTTTTCACATATTTTTATTCAAAATTCCAAGTAAGAGGATTTTTTTATATGTAACTGTGAAATTCAACTAATGATCATAAATATTAAAACTATATTAAAAATTAGTAGAAAACAAAGATTCCATAAAACTATACCTATCATTTTTTTACAATTGAATACTTTTGAAAAGTCTTAATTTTCCAGGTTTCTCCAGATAGTAAAAACTGCTGATTTCAAATTACTGCTCTATATCACTTTAATATCTTATTTGAATCTTAATTATATTAGATTCAGAATCCTAAAACTCTCTCGTTCACATTTTTTTTAAATATTTATAATTTTGTAATCGATATCAGTGATACCGACACATGTCCTAACACCAGTTAATAATTTATATTAGTACTGATATGAACACCAAGCATCCACACCGATACCGATACCATGTGCATCGATATATCAACCCTGACTGACCGGCATTGCGCATAGGCGGGCTGCTATGTACGCGTACGTGTGACGTCGTATCTTCCTTGATCTCTCGTTTCTTCCGTCGTTGTAATTGCGAACTCTCTCGCGGATCTCAGAGAGCGGTACACCGCCGCCGCCGCCGCCGCAGATGAGTTATATCAGCGCTGCCCGGACTCGCACGGTGGCCTGCCGTGATGGGGCACCTCGTGTACCGAGGTGAGAGTGTTCACTGGGCCTGACACCTGACGGCCGTCGGCCACAGAAAGGAGATCGTCCGTTCTAACGCACGTCCGCACGCCATTTACAACGGGTGACAGGAATTATCCAATAAATAAACAAATAAATAGAAGAATGTTCAACACACCGCCCAAACGAGTATTTTCCTGGATGGATCGCTTTCACAGCACATTCTTTGATATCTATTCTATAATATACACATGATTTACACAGTAATGACACTGTCCGGTATACATATATTAATTAAAAGCAGAACAAGATTAAAAAGAAATGTATTTGAGAAAATACATTTTACGTTAAGTGCAAAAATTATAAATTAGTATCTTCTTTAAAAGAAATTTGTATTAATTATTAAGAAAATTGGATCTTGGTGAAATTAATTCTCTAAAATTTTTAGAATAAATCTCACTTCGAAGAGTAAAATCTCACTCTTAAAGATTGAAAATTGAGCCATTCTCTTCTTTAACATTTTCTTTAGTGAGATTCCAAAGAATATAAAGAGTAACTTATATAATATGATGAAGAAAAGATATCATAGACATCCTGCGAAAAATGTCAGGTTGAAAATAGAACCAAAAAATTTTGATTATATCAGAATTTCGGTTATCTCGACTACAATTCTACATAGTAGTTTAACCAGAAAATTCTGATTCATCTATTTTTAATCAGAATTCCAATTAATCCAACCAGACATTTTTCTCAGTGCACAAGACTTAATAATGGATAATTTTGATGTATCGAAGATGTTTCGTGAACATAAGTTCTATTTTGATACACCATAATTCAAAAACAATCCATTATTGAGCTTTATATCCACATATTATAAGCTATGTTATATGTAAAAAATATCAAGACTTAATTTTCCATATAATTAGAACTGCTTTTTTGTTAATTTATTTTAAATTAAATATGATGAATTTTTTAGTTGCAGTCTTAATATGATTTTTATATGTAAATAAACTAAAATAAACTAAAATTGAAAAGATCAATATAAAATAATATTCAGATTCTATATAATATCGCACTCTCATTATTACATCCAATTTAATTTGCGCTACGAGAATTCTGAGCAACTAGATCTCTCGAGCGTAACGCGAGAATCCTATCCAGATCGTCGCCGGACAGAGGAGTCGTCGTTCCTAAGATCCGAGTAGAATAACACAATCCTAGTGATTCTCGAATATACATTACCCTCCGGAGGATACGCCGATCGTATCGGCGCAACATGCGCACGCGTAAGCAAGGGCGGTGCTTTTTCATGTCACTAACGACTCTAGACATTCGCACGCCACGGCTCTGTTACTAACAATATCCTCCTGAATGGATTATTATGCTCCGTCCGTTCCGACACGTATATGCGGCCGTGATATTCCAACCAGGGTGCATTGTGCGCATTCTTTCTCGCCGTAGTGCGGCGCGGCGGCCCCCGATAAGCAAATCAAGAATGAACGGATAGGACCACCACGGTTAAGGGGCGACGGGGACGGATGCAAGGAAAACGCGTCGATAATCATTCGATTTCAATGCGGCGAGATATTCTTTATGCAGCGAGACGCGCTATCAACCAGCACGCCTTACATAATGCTCGGCCGAGCACAACCGAGAACAAAGGACGTGTTCTCAGGGACGAATTGTGCTCGTCGGGTGCTTAATGCGTGCTGCTAAGTTGGTCAAGTCGATTTACGCGAGTCGCCACCCGTAATGATCCGCTGTCCGGACTAAGCCCCGCGTTGCACATCCCCGCGACTTCGCATCCTCCCGTGTGCGTCTGCACATTTATAAATATTCATGTAGACACCTCAAGGCTCCTCCGGTGCGTTTAAGGACAAACGTGCGGCCAATATTAAAAGCAGCAGGGTTCGGTCTATAAGTAGAATTGCGTTTAGTGGATCTAGACCTCGTGAAACGTTGAAACAAAATCTTTTTTGTCTTATTTCGAAGCAAGATAAATGCTTTCAACATGAATGTGTATTAACTATAAAAATCTGATCGAGTTTGATCTCAATTTCCTGATATACACGGAAAGACTGGTTTTGTTAAAGTAAGTGTTTAAAAATTTAGCTAGATAGAGATCTAAAAATAATTTTGTCGGACTATTAAAATAATTAAGCAGAACGTTTAAGCGTTGCTAACAATGCTGTAAAAAGTTTTAACATTCTAGCAAGCAATTTGAACGTCTACATAATTATTTTGATAGTTTAAAAATATTTTTCAATCTGTATTTAGCTAATTTATAGATACTTCAGCAAGATCGTTCTTTCCGTATATAACTTATAAACTCAGCCGTACACAACTTGAATAATATTCTCTAATATTATGCGTGTCTATTACACAATCTTTATTAGTTGAATGGTTAGAATATTAACATTAATAGCAGTAATAACTTTTATTCTTGCATAAATAAAATAAAATTCGAACGGCTTGTCGTAATTTAACTATTAACTTACTATATACACTCGCTATTTTTAATCATAAGTAATTACCATGAGAATTTATTCAGTAATAAACATTTGCTTAAAATCTCTCTCTAACATTTTATTAAAATCCCACGTTTTAATTCACTTCTTCGGAAGAGACGAAGGTAGAATTCCAATAAACAAAATTGATGAGTCATCGAGTGATCAAAGAAATTTTTGGCGGCGCGCGATCGATCGCAAGGGTCTTCTTTTCGCTCAGAGATCCAGCTACCTTTCCCAATTGAATCGGAATTCAATCTCAAACTTATAAATAGCCACGCGGCCGAGAGTGAAGATACAATAGGGCGCGACGCGACGCCAGCACGCATTTAAGTCGACGCTCGCGCGGCGACGGCGGTTTAACAACCAGGTCAGTGTTTTTCGCTCCAGTTGTGTTGATATGTATAATCTCGGTAATTATATACTATCTCGACGGTGAGGATTTGCCCATCGGCCGCGCGTACTCGGCAATGAGGTACCCACATTTTATTTCGTGCTCCAATCACGCTGATTGGCACTGACTGTTATTTGTCGAGCGTGAGCCGAAAGGAGCAAGGAGGAGGTGGAGAGAAAACAGACATTCTGCTTATTTCTCCGATAGCTCACTCCTACGTCTTCCTTCACAGTCTCTCGGGGGCACAAACTCCTCTTCTCTCGCTTACACGAGAGAGAAAAATAACCTAGGACGTTAAACGTACCGAAGGGATAACATTGTCGGAGCGGGGTTGAAATTGCCCGACGTGCGCTCTCTCTCTCTCTCTCTCTCTCCCCCCTCCCCTCTCTCCTTTTTTCTCCTGTTGTTGAATTTCTACTGAAATAATTATTGTGCTCGTTAAAGCGCCGATAAGTATTATTACAGGAATTATCAGCCCGCTGTCCGCATTTACCCCGCCGCGTAGAAATAAAATTATAACGACCTCGTTATAACTGACTATAAACAAGCGTTTCGGTCTTATACAGCGAACTCATAACGATCCTCGTGCGATATGGTCCCGGCGACGACGTGACGAAAGCGACTTTCGCCTACCAATATGCAGCTTGCGGCAGAGTCGCATTGTCGATATTGTCATGAGACTTTATTTATGTTGTACCAATTCTCTCTTTACGAGATTTCTTGATGTTATAGTTTAGATATAGAGTAATAATATTTCTTTTGTTTCATTTCTAAGTAATAACTTATAATTTATTAATCATAAAACGCATACTTATGCGATTTCGAAATCACAATAGTTTCAAATACGCTAAAGACATGTTTGAATGAAGAAATTCTCAAAATGCAAATATCTACAAACTAGAGTAATGGAAAACATACGATAATTAGATATCCTAATCATTCTGCCCTTTAAATCACGATTACATTAGTACGACTAGTAGCATGCTGATGCGCATTTACGGTGGCCGCACATCGTTGCATCATTCATGAGGTTCATTGAGCCCGTGCCAGTTCGTGTTCCGGGCCCGCTACTGTTGCTGTTGCTGCTGTTGAGCTCGTTTGAAATATGCTCGAAAAACCGGTCAAGAAAAGATGCCGTACCCCTGATTAGCGTCCATTCATCGGAGGCAGAGGTCCTCTGCCTTCGCGCTTTCGTTGTCTCTTTCTCTTGTCCCTCCCTCCCCCCCCCTTCCTGCTTTTCTCACACTACATCTCACACTACAGGTCCCTTATAGTCGCACCTTCGCCCGCATCCATAGTGATTTGCACACCACATCAATGCAACGCGTCGAGAGCGTGTACATGCATTACGCTCGATCCGATCGTTAACGACTTCATCAACGACTGGCTGATAGCGTAAAGGACGAGCCGAAGACTCGGCCGAAGATAGCTGTCGTGCATGAAAGAAGCATCTTCCGGCGGACACGCTCGCACACGAAGGGAAAATAAAAGGGCCTAGTTGTTTGCCGAAGGACGCGATCGGCTTCTTGTTCGCCCTTCGCGATCTTTGCCGTCTCTCTGGTATCGGAATTCTGCGGATACCTTTGTGTTAATATAACCTTCCCTTCGAGTCAAGTATGCACTGTCGAGTCAAATTGCGTATGCGAGCAAGACTTTTCTTCTTTTCTCTTCTCTTATATAATAAAATTATTCTTCTTCTTTTATAATAAAATTGTTATCAAACTTTCTCAAAATTCTTTCTCAAAATAAAAGTACAGTAAACAAATTTTATAAATTTTACATATTTCTTTGAATAATACTAACAATAAGTAAATACTTACTTATAGTAAATAAATATTTATTAAAAAAAAATGATAGTTAAAGCAAATTAATAGGTTTTTTTATTAAATATGTTTACATTTAGTAAATATTTACTTGGAACTATTCAAACAAGTATTTATTAAAATTTAGTATTTTTTTCAATATATAAAAAAATAATTATTCTTTCAGATAATATTTATCTATTTATAACAAGAAGAAAGAATATAGAAAAAAATATTTATTTTTAATTTATGAATATCACTATAAATCATAAATAATAGAATCGCTTTGTATTCGAAGCTATAAGAAAAGAGAGAATTATTCTAATGGACAATTTGAGTTAAATTGTATTTTGATATGAAAGAAGCAATCAATTATTGTAAAGAAATTAAAAATCCGCAACGAATGTTCAACGATGTTACATAACTCACGTATGCTCGTTAAGAATTGATTTTACGGCCGCTGTTGCGAGTGAAAGTCGGGCTAGTCAAAGAACTGCGACAAAAAGGCGAAGCATATCTCGAGATTCATACAGATCAGCATAATTATTCAAAAGAATTTCGTTTGTTAAGACGAGATATCTCAATTATTGGCATTAGATATCTCTATTGTAGTATAGTACTATTTATATTAGTAAAATCTGAAACTACAAAAATGGACCTACAATTACAAAATAGTTAAAATAATATCACTTGAACATGAAATTTTATACATTCATTTTTTAAATATTCGCCTTAAAATTAAAAGGAGAAAAATTTATAATTTAACTGATTTCTATTTATATTAAATTGTTCATTGTAATATATTTATAAATATTTAT
>Ga0157364_1008650_pt1 | contig 10549 bp, 8 predicted proteins | sample AttsexASBM2_FD_111476 | JGI IMG/M metagenome (GOLD analysis project Ga0157364, IMG submission 111476) | Fungus gardens microbial communities from leaf cutter ant in Ribeirão Preto, State of São Paulo, Brazil - Atta sexdens ASBM2 | ecosystem: Host-associated > Fungi > Mycelium > Unclassified ... | reverse complement strand
TTTCTCTTTTAACTCATTACTGAAACTTAAGTTGTAACAGTATTAGTTTAATACAAGAAAACTTGATAAAGTTACTAAGGATAATCTGTCTACCTTATATATACTGGGCTCATGGTCCATGCTATACTAAACCTAGCCTCTCTTAAGGTCAACATATATAATATATGTTATATGATGTCATTGTTCTAGGACTTTTTACAATGTTCTTTGTGACACATAATGGTATAATTATAACTTGTAACTGTGTTGTATGACATGTAACAGATATGATATCATACTAACCCTTAACTCTAATCTAAAATAAGAAAATAAATAAAAATACAAATAAAAATAAAAATAATTAAAGTCTACCATCTTCAACTCTGATATCAGAGTTATGATAGACTTGGATTATTTTATTTTCTATTCTTATGTTTTATTTTATTTTCTTATTTTGAACTTAAGATTAGGATTATAGCATAATATTACCAGCTCAACAATCATTGACATCATTGGTTTCACTGAACATGTCTACAAATCACAAGTATTATGCAAATACGCATTCTCAACAAGCCTTTGACTCAACATTACCAACTGTATCTTCTTTAAACCACACAGGGATAGACAGCTCAACAGGACAATTACCTGTTTTCAACTTCGAGGTGAGAGGGAGAACCCCTACTTCTGTTATAAACCTTTCTAGAGAATCCTCAATGGCGTCCTCTGGCTGGGAGACTCCATATCATGGCAGAATGGACAACAATATGGATTGCGATTCTACGATAGGAGACTCAACTCCTGAACTGTCCTATGAGACAGAGTAGGAGAAGGTATTGCATATCAGTAAGGTGGCTGACCAACAGGAACCCATGAGGCCTATGAGTGGTAACAATGAGGCCCCCCCAACACATGCATCACATGAGGAAAGTATTATTAACATACAGCTTCCTTATAATCCACAGGCTCCTACTGAGCTAGAGTTATGGAGTGGATCATTTCACTCCATATAACTTCATGGTTCAATCGAGCATTTTGCATCAGATGCAAAGAACATCAAGATTACCCTGAATTTCATGGTGAAATATATTACCAACAAACAGGTAAGCAGTAGTAAGGTAAATAATCTTAATGATTTTGATGGCATGGGTGATACCATCTGGAATTTTATCTCATCAGTATATAAGGCCAAATAGGACTCTCTCTATACTGATAAGAAAACTAACACTCTCAGGGCAAAAATTTCCTCTAAATTCACTCTGAGAGCCGCACTCAACAAAAATAATAACAAAAAAGAAATTGCCAAACCAGTCCCCGTTTCTATTAAGAAGGCACCCTTCCCTCCCCTGCTCCTGGCTAAGTCCAAGAGCGAAGTCAACACAATCCCAAAATACTTCAAGGGGATCAACACCATGATGAACCCAGCGAAGCCATCCAAGTTATACACCCAGGCTTCAAAACAGTCAACTAGTACCTCCAATGTGCTTAAGATCAAAGAATCTTTCCTGGCCTTAAGTGCAAATCAAATCGACCAGGTTAACAACATAGTAAAGGGAAACCCTAAACCCAAACCCTGCATCCAAATGACCACAAAGGAGCTATCCAGGAAGCAAATAATTGTCCCCATAAGCAACAACAACATCAGTTCCTTCATGAAAAACTCATCAGCTCATGTTACTAACCTAAACAAACTTCTCAGAAATGCCAAAACAGAAGTCGCGGTGGACTTTATCAGGTCTGACCCCATCGGATTAGTGATAGTCACCAACAAGGTCGCTGTCCAATCTGACCTCCAAATTATTGATCAATATGTAAAAAAATCTGACAACATTAACAAGTTATAGGTGGAGGAGCTGCACCTCCCTCAGTCTAAGTCTTATCTCAAGATTATTGGCATCCCCTATTTCCCCAATGGCAAGACCCAAGAATGCCTCAATGCTAGTGATGTTGAAACAGTCTTTAAGTAAAACCAGATATTTGATGATATCAAACTAGCCTCGAGACCAAGGGTCATTAAAGTTTTGCCCAGGTCAGACATGTCGATTGTCTGGATAGACATTTGGGATTACCAGAGTGGAAGTAAAGCTAAGTGCCTCATTAATTGGTGCTTTAATGTTGGAAGGTATATAGCCACAATTCAAGAAGCTAACATGAACCCAGGTGTGCCCCAGTGCAAAAACTGCTGGAGGTGGGGACATGCAACCTTTTTTTGCAGAGTCCAGGGGTCTAAATACATTAAATGTAATAGACCTCACAAATCCGAGAACCACCGTGAATTCAGGTAGTGCTACAAAGCGAATGAAAAGTTAAACCCACCTTGTCTTGAGACAAAGAGGAGTGAACCCTGCCCCCACTTGTTCAAATGCTCTAACTGTCAGGAGGACTACTAAGCCAATTCCAACCAATGCCCATTCTGGAAGCACTGATTCAACAGGGAATGGCACCAGAAGAAATACACCAAAATCTGTGACAACAAGGTCAAATTGATTCGCTCTACGAAAAGCGACAAGCAGAAAATATGATTTTGAAAAACCTCAAAATCCTTTCTCAAAACATCTGTAAAAACCATCTTATCGTCAATACCATCCTTGAGACACAGTCACATTTTGACATAATCCTAATTCAAGAACCATCTTGGTCTGTTATCTGCAAAGTTTCCAGTACTTCAAGTAGCGAGGGCAAAAACCTCATAGGAACTGTTCATCACCCAAATTGGTTACTCTTTGCTATCAACCCCATGAACAAAGTGACTTCCCCCAGAGTCACTGCATATATTAACATTCATCTTTCTTCTCTTTGTTTTTCTTTATGATCTGACATTATTAATCATACAGACATTCTTCTTATCTCATTTACCAATAACCATACTCAATATTTCATCATGAACATCTACTCAGAATCTTCTCACTCGGCCTTAAAATATCTTAAGGATATTGAGGTCAACATTGATAACGTTCTTGTAATGACAGGTAACTTTAATATTAGGGATAGCCTAAGGGACCCTGCCTTTCCCCACCACTTATCCATTAGTAATAATCTATTAATTATCACAGACTCTTTCCACTTAGCTCTTTCAATGCCTACTGACTCTTATCCCACCAGATATTCAGACATAGCAGGAGAAGCAAATTTGACCATAGACCTGATGTTTCTCCAATACGGATCGACTGAATTAAACCAACACTCCATTCATCCTGATTGGTGACTTACATCTGATCACACACCTTTATCCATCACCATACCCATTGTGGACGAGACTATTAACACCTCGAAACTTTTGATCCAACAAAACAGCAAACAAGAAACCGTATTCATCGAAGAGGTTATTTCGGTCTTCAAAAACCTAAACACTCTCAACATCAGCAACAAGGAGTGTCTCAAAAATATGGTCAATAATCTCAATTTGCTAATCAATCAAGCGTGGAACACGAAACAAACGAGAATCACAAGACACTCCAAAAAGTGGTGGACCAATGAGTGTAAAAAAGCCATCAACAAATACAGAGCATCAAGAAGTTTGGAAAACTAGAAGACATTCAAGAAAGTCATAAAGGACACCAGAAGATCCTTTTTTGATTCAAAGATCCGAGAAATTGCGAACAAGAGTCGTAGTCCATGGAAGTTGATAAATTGGGTTAGCAAGTGCAAACCCCCTGCAACCGAAGCCATCAAATATGAAGGCCAACCATATATCACCCCTGAAAGCCTTTGGGGAGCTCTCCACTCTACATTTAACACCGCTCTCCATTGCCAAATCGACATAGAAGTCCTTAATGAGATTGGATCCAAATCTACTTCAAATTGGGTCCCATTTTTGAAAGAAGAATTCAGACAAGCTCTAGTCAAATGCAACAACTCCTCAGCTCTAGGCCCCGACAAGCTTACGTGGTGTCACCTTAAGGCCATTCTAAAATAAGATGCATGCCTTGCCCACATCATCAATATCGTGGATGCATGTATCAACTTAGGACACTGGCCAAATTACTTCAAGCAGTCATCTACTGTTATCATTCCCAAGCCAAACAAACTAGCTTACGACAACCCCAAGCATTTCCAACTCATTGTCCTCCTAAATACTCTCGGAAAGCTCATTGAGAAGGTCATCGCTGACAGACTCCAATTCCATATCATTAAGAATGACTTCATTCATCCCAGTTAACTAGGTGGCCTCAAGTTCAAGTCCACTTCAGACACTGGAGTTGCGCTTACTCATGTTATCCAATCAGAATGGGTCAAGAATAGAACCACTAGCATCCTAGCTTTCGACATCGCCCAATTCTTTCCATCTCTCAACCATCACCTTCTTACCCTCTCTCTTGAGAAAGCGGGCCTCGATCCCAAAGTCACTTCATTCTTTGCGGACTTCCTAGTCCAAAGGAAAACCAACTATCTGTGGAACGAATTCTCCTCCCCTATGTATGAAGTAAATGTGGGAGTTGGCTAAGAGTCTGCTCTCTCACCTATTTTGTCTGCCCTCTATCTTTCACCTCTTCTATATATTTTAGAAAAGCATTTAAAAACCCTTAACATTCCTGTTTCTCTCATCTCTTTTGTCAATGATAGTCTATTCATCTCTCAGAACAAATATATTAACATTTCTAACTCATAACTCTTCTGTAGTTACAATATACTATCTGGTCTCCTTAAAAAGTTTGGACTCAGTATCGAACATTCAAAAACTGAAATATTTCACTTTAACAGATCCCATGGAACGTTCAACCCCCCTCTCCTCGACCTCTTGCCTTTAGGAGGGCCAATTCTCTGCCCCAAAAGCTCATGGAAGTACTTGAGGTTTATATTTGACTGAAAGCTCGCATTTCACCAACACATTGACTTTTATTCGAACAAGGCCATTTCCATAGTCAAATGCATGAAGCTTCTTGGGAATTCGACATGAGGAATTAGTCCAATCCAGAAACACCTCCTATACAGGTATTGCATATTACCGATAGCGCTATATGGGTTCCAATTATAGTTTTGCAACAAAGCCCCCCTCTCATACCCTTTGAAAATACTGGGGAAAATGCAGAGAAGAGCCGTCATCTGGATCCTAGGTGCCTTCAGAACATCTCCTACCGAAGGACTCGAAGCTATTACAAGCCTTATTCCCATCAAGCTCCACCTACATAAACTTGCAAGCAGATCTCAACTTTGCTCTGTTGTCCTCCTAGAGAACCATCTTATCAAGACCCTCATAGATGACTCCCCAAATACATATATTAAGCCTTTCCCTCATTCGACCAATACACTTACTGATCGCTAGAAAAACTCTGTTAAAGGACACCTCATGGACTCATACAACAAACTACACGGAGTTTTTCCATCATTTTCCCCACTCGACCCAGAACTCAACCCAGGTTCTAGAATCATTGACATCTTTCAAGACTGATTCTCATTCAATTTAGCCAGTAAAGTGAAAAATGACTCAGCACGCTCTCAACAACTCAACGACATGACGATTTTATCCTCAATGTCTCCTCACATGGCAATTGTAGTCTCCGATGCTAGCATTAAGAATGACATAACCACTTCAGTCTCGCATATCCACATATGAGACAACCCTTTAATCAAGATGGTTCATCATGTGGCCTACATCACCAGCACTGAAGCAGAACTCTTCACTATTAGGTGTGGACTTAGTCAGACTTGCAACAAAGAAAACATCTCTAAGATCATTGTCATCACTGACTCCATCCACGTGGCCAAGAAGATATTCAATACCAAGTCACATCCATATCAAATCCACATAACAGCTATCCTCAATGAACTTCGGCAGTTCTTCACCACTTGCCAAGGAAATCACATCGAATTTTGAGAATGCCCTAGTTGACTCAAGTAGAATCTTCACAAATCCACCGACAAAGACTCAAAAGTGTTCAAACCCATACCAGTACTCCCGAGCAAGATCTCTTGGGACTTCTGCAAAAAAGTCAATAGCAACAACTACATTAACCTGTAGAAGATGACTTTTCAAGCATTGGATGGAAAAGGCAAACAATTCTATGATCTCATCAACGATAACTTAGAAATCATTGAACCATCTTACACCAAAGGGGGTCCTTGGCTCCAATCCTTTGGACACTCCAATTCGCTATGTACTAGGGCCACAAGAGCTATCACAAATCATGCTCCAATAGGCGAATATCACTTACGATTTTTCCCTAAGAAAGATTTCAAGTGTCACTGTGGGTACTACCCAATCGAAACAAGAAGACACATTCTTTACAAATGCATGAGACACAATGGGTATTAGAACCCTAGAAGAGACACTCTCAGTCATTTTGTCATATTCTTGAGTGCTAACCCTGAAGCTTTCGCTTTTACTAACAATATTTCATCAGTTGTCCCAAGTTGATCTCGGAACAACTAGTATTTTAGTCTCTTATTTCTCTTGTTCTGGGTTTGTTTTATTTTCAATTAGTTCTCTGTTTTCTCCTTTCCCAATCTCTTTTTCTTCTCAGTTTCCTTTCCTTCATGTAGTTCAGTCCTTTCGTACGTAGTTATGAAGTAGCTACCATGGTCTATCTCTATGTGCCATGTAACAAATTGATGATTTAAAAAATAAAAATAAAAAAAAAGCATAATATTACAACAAAAACATCGCTTCTTTCTCTCTTACTACCATCTTGAATAGTAGTGCCTATAAGAGAATTAGTGAATATAACTCCTTTTACATCTGCTATAGCTAACATTTCCAACAACTTAACTCCAAACTCTGACATCAACATGAATGTTAACCCATTAGACAATCTATTCGACATTGGCAACAGTTTTGAGGAAGGAAGAGGTCACTTTTTGTTGCTCAGTATGCATAAACCCAGATTTCCTTCAATCTCTTCAAGCAAATACTCTGAAGAATATTACATTCATGTCAAAAGAAACAGTGATAGGATGAATGAGGATGAGCCTATTGGTTCCATTGGCAACATTGAGGTAGAGTATGCATCCCAGTGGAAATAGAAGGATCAGGTTAGTAAGGTGATTGATACAACTAATAACACATTGCAACAACGTGTTCCGAGCAAGGACCCAGCCTTAAACTCAACACCTGACAACAGTGTGTTCAATATCAATTTGAACTATGACATCAATCAAGCATTGGACCCAGAGGAATAGGACAGTGATTTCTAAGCCATCTTATTGCATAGAGCTATAGTGTCAAGTTCACAAACGATGGACTTAGTTTTTTTCTATTTTAATTTTCATTTTCATTTTCATTTTGTTTTATTCTCTTATTTTTCTATTTTTAGAACATAGGGTTAGGGTTAGGTCACAAGATGCAGAGAACAAAGTAAAAGGATCTAGAACAAATGACATCATATAACATGGACACCACATGTTAACCTCATGTCCTACACATGGTCGTTTAGGGTAGGATGTACAGTAGTGAGCACGGACTATCAGTAGTAGTATATAAGGTAGATTAGTTTGTAAGGAGATCTCTATCGAGTTCTCTTGTGTTACCTAATACAAGATTACCTCTTAATCCAACTCTAAGGGTTTTGAGTCATAACATATGGAGCACTTGGTGTTGGATGTCAAGAATATCAAGGATTCCCTTTGAAGAATGGGAAAATACATCAGAAGTAAGTCAATCAATAATGATCCTAATAATATCAAGGACCTCAAGGGTGTAGGTAAGACAGTATGGGAGTTCTTATCTTCTATTTACAATTCTCACTAGAACAGCCTCTATGTCGACAATACTAACACTATCTTTAGAAATAAAGTTAGTTCCAAATTCACCCCTCGAGTTCCCAAGAACTCAAACAGTAACAATAAGGGAAAAGAAATGATAAAACCTACATTCATTTTCCTCATTCCTCCCCCTATTCTAGCTAAAACACAGAAAGAAGTTAACGAGTTATCGAAGTACTTCAAAAAGAATACTAACCACCAACAGAAAAAGTCTTACACAAATGCAACTTCTTCAACCAAACAACCCAGCCCATCTGCTCCAAAGAACATCATTAAGGAAATGCTGAAAATCAAGGAGACTTTTTCAAACCTTCCAAACAAGAAAATTGAACAGGTTCATAAAGTCATCAACAGTTCAAACAACACAGCCAAACTGAGGATCTCCATGACCACTAAGGGCCTATCACAAAAACAAGTAATCATTCCAATGAGTTACAACATCGCTAAAGAATTCATCAAAGACTCAAGCTCGCATGTAGTCAATATCAATCGTGTTCTCAAAACAATCAAATCTAGCACAATAGCCAATTTCATTTGTGTAGAGGACAAAGATATCATTATAACGACTAACATTGTCTCATCAGGTTCTGATCTCCAAGAAATTGAGAAATACATTTAAAACTCACTTTCTTCTAATACAGATAAGGTTTTGCTGGCCAGGCTTCCTCAATCCAAATTGTATCTCAAGATTGTAGGTATTCCCTTCATTAGCGAGAAAACCAACAGTCATATTTCTTCAAACAAAATTGAAGGCGTCCTTAAAAACAACCACTTGTTCAACAATATTGTCCTTGCTTCCAAGCCTCATATTATCAAGGTGTCTTCTAAGTCTGACATGGCCATTATTTAGATCGATATTTGGGACACCCAAACTGGATCAAATACCAAGAAAATCATCAATCATCAGTTCAACATTGGTAGCTACATCACAACAGTTTGTGGTGCAAACATGAACCCAGGAGTACTACAATGCAAGAATTGTTGGAAGTGGGGCCATATGGCAGGTGTTTGCCATATTCAAGGGGCTAAGTATGTGAGGTGCAATAGTCCTCACCTTTTGGAACATCATTGTTATTTTGCTTGGTGTTGTAAAGCTAACGGTAAAATTAACCCTCCCATGTTAGAGATAAAAAAGGGTGAACCATGCCCTCACTTGTTCAAGTGCCTTAACTGCAAAGGTGAACACCAAGCTGATTCAAATGATTGTCCTTTGTGGAAGCATCATTTCAATAAGGAATGGCATGCAAAAGAATATGCTAAAATTTGGGACAACTGAAGAAACTCAACTCATTCAGCTGTGAACGGCATCACAATATAATTTTGAAGAACTTAAAGATATTCTCACAAAATGTTCAAAAGAATAACTTTCTCATCAACACCATTCTTGAAGTCAATCAAAGCTTCGATATCATATTCATCCAAGAACCCTTGTGAACTACACTCAGAACCATTTCCAGCTCAAAGAATTGCAAAGGCGTCTCTTTAGTAGGCATTCCTAATCATCCTAATTGGCTCACCTTTGCTAGAGAACCATGTTCGACTAATGACTATCAATATCAGGTTCTCTTCATTCTGTTTTTCTCTTTGAAAAGACATTATTAATCACAGAGATATTTTACTTGCTTTCTTTTTCAATGACAATGTCATTTTTTGGATCATGAACATCTATTCTCATTCCTCTCATTCTGCCTTAAAGTATCTCAAGGATACTGAGGCAAACATTCTAAATCTATTAATTATGACTGGCGATTTCAATATTAGAGATAGTATTTGGGACCCATCTTTCCCTCACCACTCAGCTATAAGCGACAACCTTATGATCATAGCAGACTCTTTTAATTTAGATCTGTCAATCACTACTCACTGTGTTCCTACTAGATATTCAGACATGGCTGGTAATTCAAATTCGGTCATCAACCTTATGTTCTTACAAAGTGGTTTGACTAAGCTCAATAACCATTCCATACATCCTGACTGGCAACTCTCCTTGGACCACACTCCTCTTACTGTGTTAATCCCCATTGCAGAAGAAAACATTGTTTCATCAAAGTTCTCCATTGCAAAAAATAGTGAGGAGGAAGCAAATTTTATCAAGGATGTCTCATATGCTATCAAAAACATTGATACCTCTGACTTATCTGATCCCTACCTACTTGAAGGCATTACCAACACTCTTGCATCCAAAATTGAAAATACATGGAGAGTGAATTCAAAACAAGTCAAGATCACAAGACACTCCAAGAGTTGGTGGAACAAGGAGTATAGTCTTGCATTGAGCAACTATAGGATGACAAGAAGTCTTGAAAATTGGAAAATATTCAAGAGTAAAGTCAAAACTACTAAGCAATCATTCTTTGACATCAAAATTCAAGAAATCGCTAACAAAAAACGAGGACCTTGGGAGCTCATGAACTGGGTCAATAAATGCAAATTGCCTACCATTGAAGCCATCAAGTATAATGATCAACAATGCCTTAACATTGACGACTTGTGGAATGCTCTTTATTCCACATTCAATACAGCTCTCTATTGTCAGGTTGATGTTGAAATTCTTGATGAAATCATTGACAAACTGACCTCCCCTTGGCCCTTATTTTCAAGAGAAGAATTCAGGATCGCTATAGCCAACTGTAACAACACATCTGCACCTGGCCCAGACAAGTTGTCATGGAGTCATCTCAAAATCATTCTCAAAAACAATGAATGTCTGGATACCATCATTCACATTGCTAATGCCTGTATTGAACTAGGATATTGGCCATTACATTTTAAGAGATCTACAACAATCATCATTCCCAAACTGAACAAGAAATCTTATGACTCACCAAAATCTTTCAGACCCATTGTCCTACTCAACACAGTGGGCAAACTTATC
>Ga0157364_1008649_pt1 | contig 10550 bp, 3 predicted proteins | sample AttsexASBM2_FD_111476 | JGI IMG/M metagenome (GOLD analysis project Ga0157364, IMG submission 111476) | Fungus gardens microbial communities from leaf cutter ant in Ribeirão Preto, State of São Paulo, Brazil - Atta sexdens ASBM2 | ecosystem: Host-associated > Fungi > Mycelium > Unclassified ... | reverse complement strand
ATTTTAATTTAATAATAAAAATAATAATAAATAAAATTAATAAATATATAATACAGAACTTTTATTTAATTAATAAAAATATAATATTATAAACAATTTTCATATAGGTTTTTAAAAATAAATATTAATGTATTGTAAAAATAAGTTCTCCTTAAAGGTGCTTTGTGAGTTCAAGTTTTATGTCTTTGATACACTATAGCTCAGAAATTAATCATTATTGAGTCTTGACCGATGTTCATAGTTCATTCTTATTTCAAAATTGCTTTAAGTAATGTCTTAAGATGCTAATATAGCTTTCTGATTGATTTCGTGACATTTTAAAACTGTACTTAAGACGGTCTTGAATATAAGAATCGATTATGAATACCGTCCCTTGTGTCCGTGATATTTTATTCAACACATTATATGTGAGATTAATTCATTTCATCCAATCCATATTTATTATATCATATATGTAATTAGTATAAGATCGTTTGTAGATAATATAAAAAATATAATTGAATCAGTCCAATAGACCAACCGTCAGGTCTGGAGAAATACGTAACTGAGTACAGGATCCAATAGATACGCGTCAGCTTCGGAGGGTTAAATGTATAGCGTTATTACGCTAGTAGCCGGTAGCTTTTTACTGTTGCGTAAGATCTTCCTGTATTTCCTAATTGGCAGATAAATGAGACACGAGAATCTCATCTTGGATACACGCCATAGTGTGGCGTGACAAGAATACGTTCCAGTGTTGACAGTGCGTAATATATTACAACGCAGTTAGCGGCGTATAATGCAAGTTAGCGCGTTGCCGCTGCGCGACGTGCCGAACATGCTTGTGACACTGAGACTAGGCCTCGAAAATTATTAACTTAAGTTAGCTTAATTATCACTCGCGTTAAAATTTTTTACCGATAAAACCATTTTATTTTCGGAAACAAATTACTGTACTTGTGAAAGATACATTCATATACATTTTATGTAAATCGATATCCAATGATCAATAATGCAATAGTAGAAAAGAGCAAGAAATTTTTATGTACGGAATACTTACATGGAAAGAATATTCTGACATATCTAAAAATTTAGTTGAATACGGATCTAAAAATAATATTTTATTATTATAATAATATTATTATTATATTATTATATTATTATATTATTATAATATTTTATTATTATAATAATTGTTATAACAAACTCAAGCATGAGAGAAGCAATATAAAAAGTTTAATATTTTTTGCAATCAGCTTAAGTGTCCCACATACTCAAACAGAATAACAGATTACGATAACAAAAAAATGTTTTATTAAATAAAAATCAAGATTGATTGTAAAGTGATTTTTAATAATTATTTTAGAGCTATTTTAATGTCAATTGGATATCATTATGACTTTTTGTTCTATTTGGATAATTATTTTAATAGTCTAATAAAATTGTTTTCAGTTCTTCATCTAGAACTTTTAAGTATTTTAAGGGTACTTTTAGGTACTTTAGCAAAACTATTCTTTCTTTGTAAAAATGTTATAGAAATAGGATATTATTAATAACATCGCTGTTTAGCAATAATAAAACTATTTTTTCAGTCAGTCGATAAAATTTTCGAGAGAGGAGAGAAAAAGGAGATAGATGCGGCTTCGCAATACTTTCGAGAACCGATTTCTAGTTCTACGTAATTGCACGTTTAAACGACAACCTCCTGCTGAGAAACCAATTGAAACGATAACGAAATTACATTGTCACGGCAAATGGGAGTATCCCCCGTCAGCCTGTACTGGCAACTTTGCATCAAAACTTTCTACCGCTGCGCAAGAGTAACCCTGTTAGATTGACGAACATTGGCCCCGAGGGGTCGCAAACTATAGACGTCGCGGTAATTGAAGGGTTTGCTGCGGGAGAGAGATAAGTCCATTTTGATACATTTTTTACCAAGACGATATAGAAAGATAATCTGAAAATCTTCTTGCGCTAAATATTACACAGCGATGAGTCCAAATTGTTTATTACAATTTTTAATATAATATAACATATTAAATATATTTGCAACTCTATTTATTTGTGGTAATACAGATATTTAAACACGTAAACGGTACTCTTGAAAAATGAAAATAATATTATCAAGTACTTTTAAAATTAGTATTTTTTGCGGTTTCTAGATTTTTTATTTACAAGATAAATTTCGGAAATATTTATGAAATATAAAAATTTTTCTATGTAAAAATTCATTAAAAATTAACTGGTTGATGATATTTTAGCGATATTTATTTTATGAAAATTTTTATAATTTAATTTGTCCTAGTTCTAAAATTATCTCTTTTTCTCTCCATCTAATATTATTTTTAATAAAATTATTTCAACTCTCGGTAATATGTGCTACATTCATTTTAAATACGTTCATTTTGAAACTTTTTTTATAATTATCACGGAAAGAACGACTTTGTTGAAGTATCTAAAAATTTAGCTAGATATGGATCTGAAAATAGTTTTGTTAGACTATTAAAATTATTATGTAGACACTCAAATGAGCAATTCTGTAAAAAGTATTGACATTCTAGCAACCAGTTTAAGCATTCTCATATAATTATTACTCATATAATTATTTTTATGATCTAACAAAATTTGTTTTCACATTCGTTTTCACATTTATTTGAATAGTACTTTAGTAAAAGTTCTTTCTGAGTTTATTTCCTTCTATGATTACGAAGGAGAGATTTGCCGTTGTCGTAAATCAAGAATTTAGCGTGGTGTTGCACGAAACTTTTCAATTATTTCCCTCGCTCGGCCGTGATCTGTTTCCATCATTGGATCACGTACGCACCGGTAAATTATTTCACTCGGCAGGAAGATTATTGATTTTTTTACATCATCAAGAATGAAAGTATCAATCGCAGAAAAGCAAAAATGCATGCTCTTTGACGGACGAAACGAGCGACAGAGGAGAGAAAGGTGAAATACAGGAACATGAACGAGTACACGATACAAATTTATGTGAGAGAATGGGGCGTGATATCCATTGTTCGATACACGCTCTCGTTAAAAACAGAGAAGTTATCTACTCTCTCACACTGTGAGCTGCTGCGCAATTAATCCCGAGGCGGAGCGTAAATCGTGGTTGGCTTTTTTTATGCGTGCTCTGCAATTTACTGCGTAAAGAGATACTGCGAAAGGAGATACATAAAATAAAGGGGGAAGAGGCGTGTTTTTACTAAGAAATTAAATTGCGCCCGCACTTCGCGCGAAGGTGCGCCGAATCGTGGTTCATGAAATCTCTCCTCTTTCGTTCTTCTTTCTTTTTCTTTTTTTTTTTTTTTTTTACGTGGGCGTGCGCGCGGCCAGTAAATGCAATAAACTGGCTGACGGGAAGAGAAGTCACGTATTTATTTGTATACCGCATGACGAATGCGGCTAATCTGACTGCGAAGCTCGGCCGGGTTTTTCGCGGGTGAAATTCTCGGGAAATCACTTTATCGTGCTGCGTTTTTCCGATGGAGGGAATCGTAGAAACGTCACGATCTATCTTTCAATTATACGAGCGAACACGCGCGCGTAATCGGACAGAAACGGAATTTCAATAGTAATTCTAATCGCTGATGCAACGGCGATTCTGATTTTCCCGTGTAATTTAGTAATAAACATCAGCCTTACAGATGGACGCTTTCAAAATTACGTATACGCCAGTTTTGAACACTGACATTTTCAGTTAAATATAAGTTCGTCAAAGAGATTGGCGTCCAATTTCGCGCGTGTAATTTCCAATAATTCCGTTTTCATCGAAACGGTGTGACTAATGCTATTTGTGATGCTACTGGTAAATTTACGGCTCACGTGCGCCCGCTCAATTAACTACCTTGGTGCGCGAAACGGAAATGAGAGTCGCGTATTACGTCCGTATGCAAGATTGAACGAGTTAGTCCAAGATGGGGGAGTAAAATACGCGTGACATCCGAAACTGATACACACGCGTAATTTTGTCTTTTCATGAGGGCTGCGCGCTGTAATAAAGTACGTAAAATTACATAATTTATAGTGGAAATATACATAAAATTAGACTTTTACAAAAATTAATATATGGGAAGAATTGTTTTGATAAAGTATCTAAAAATTGAGTTGTAAATCTGAAAATAATTTTGTTTGGATATATCATCAAAATAACATGTAATAATAATTTTGTAAGACGCTCAAGTTAATTGCTAGAATATCAAAATTTTTTTTACAGTACTGTGCATAATGCTTTTTTATATAATTATTTTCCTATATAATTAGTTTCCTATATAATTATTTTGATAATCTAATGAAATTATTTTCAAATCTGTATCTAATTAAATTTTTATCAAAATCGTATTTCTGTGTATTTTTACTTCTAATTGTTTAAATATATTATTTTAAACAAAGATACAATAATTTAAAATACATTCAACTCGCGAAAACCAATTAAGGAAATTTAGAAGCGAATATCTAATTATATTAGCATTAAGAAAAGCTGTACATAATTTGTTAACGTTAATTATTACATTAATATTACTAAAAATTTAATTTGCAAATTGTTTAATTATTACAAAGAAGAGTAATTTGATTTGTAATTTTTAACTTTATTTATGTGAGAGCAAAAAGTACTCGTACAAGGAAATTTATTATAAAACAAGTCTTATTTGTAGAAAATAAACATTAATTAGCAATTTTATACAATGATAAATGAATACATTCAGTTCTAATGTAAATAAACGAGCTTCGCATGTTTTCCTGATTTTAGAAGCTAAATTTCTCGTTTGTACAAATACTTTTTGAGCATTTAAACAATATAATTTTTAATTTTCACTTATTTTTCAGATAATACATTTTGTATAATTAATATACATCATTTTAGTATATATAATTTTAGGAAACATACAGTCTATTTTATTCTTATGAATAACTAATTAATTATCCAACAAGGAATGATCGTTAATTAAATGTCGAATCGACATCAAATTGGTGTTAAAATCATTGAATTTATATTGATTCGACATCAATTCGATGTCGACTTATTTCTCGTTGGATGATATTTTTAAAAAAGCTTTTTAAAAGTTTTTTAAAAAAATATTTTCTCTGTACGAAACTTTTTGTACTCACTGTACATAAATATACCACATTTGACAGTAGATCTTAAAAATATCTACTACAATTGTTGTAATTTTACGTGAAATATTTTTATAGTGCATTTGGGGCTCCAAGAACGTTGAATTCTCAATTGCGCGTAATGCACGCGCATAAATCTAAAGTTACTTGGCCTGGTTTTGCAGAATTTCGCAGGGCGAAATTGCATTTGCAGTAATCGTTATAAGTTTTTACTTTTGTTAATGGCACTGGACAGGGTTGCGCTATTTGTGTAAATCGTGGGAGCGAGAAGCGATCGATAGCTGCAACGACTTTTGCGACCGGTGGATTTATTCCGCAGAGCGTAACACTCGTGCGTCATTTGATACGAAAGCGTGGTGTTATCAATTAAACGCAATCGGCCGTACGGTAATTCATTCGTTTCGCAAATATAAATCCGTCTCTCCTAGAGCGCGCGCTGCATGCACCGGAAAAAAAAGAGAGGACATCATAGATATATCGCTCTCGTGATAACATTGGGCCGAATTCCTCCGCGGACTTTCCTGGCGAAAATAAAAATTGGAGCGTAAGTCGAATGTAAGGGAAGAATGACGGAAGCATAAACAAAGCTACTAGATAACATAAATTGAAACAACGAAAAGAGGCATCTACCTCTTAAAATACTTCTTTTACGTTACACTGTTCCAATTTACACTTTCCAGCTTCGCGTCACTCTCTTCTTACATTCAATTTACGCGACAATTTTTATTTTCGCCAGAGTTCTTCTGACTCTCAGTTTCCTCGAATGTCTCCTAGGAGAGAAGCATGTGGCTCTTAATTTTTAATTAACCGCTCCGCCGTCTCTCGAACGTGCGCAACGCGCATAACTTTGTCGCGCGTTACCGAGCTAATTGAACGGTCCTCCGGGCGCCCTTCTAAGCGCGACCGGAAAGTTTAGACGGAAATTTATTAGCGCATTCCACTTCGGAGTTAAGTAACGCTCTTATTACTTGCAACCTCCTTCATATTATGCTTATACCGATCAGATGCATAATATCTTTAGAGACGCACGCGCGACTTCCCTTTCTGTCTCGTCGCCGCGTCGTGTACTTGTCTGTGCGGATATGGATTTATGGTGAGCGGATTTATAGCACGATTTTTTTCCTTTTATAATAAGCTGACGGGCTTTGTTGTAACCAACCGGCTAATGAGACCGACATTGATGAATGAACGCGCGACTTGACTCGGGTCGGATCAAACCGCGAGTATGCTACTGATTACGAAGCTGTGGATTTATTTGAGGCGTTGATCTTTTCGCACTTCAATTTTATCCCTGTGGTTTATGTATTCTGATGTATGCTGCATCGATGTCAATCATATTTTGGCAAATACCTCAATATTTTAAAAAATGTTTATAATACAAATTATTATATACACTGAAAAAAAAATTTCAATTAATTAAACACATTTAGTTGTTTGCTCATTTAGATTTGGTTAATTTAACAAATTTTATTTAATCGAATTCAACCGTAGTCTGCTTAAGAACCTGTTCAATATTAAGCAGTGTTTAGTTAGTTGAACAATTTTTTTTTTCAGTGTAGAAATTCTCGAAGAACGGAAGTAAAGAATCTGAAGAGTTGGAAGAAAAATAATCTTAAATAAAAAAAAAAAGAATAATATTTCGAAAACGCTTTTTTATTTTATAAAAATGTTACGTTAAAAAAAATTTATATAAAACCATGTAATATTAATAATATTTTTCTTTCTGTAAGATGAGATTTGAAATGTATTTTACATCACGAGATTTTTAAAATAATTGTACAAGATATGTGTTAAATAAGAATAGTAAAATATAAAAATCTATTTAAATGCTTGCTAAAATAAATTTTATTTGTTTAAAACATTAAGTACCGAATTGGCGAACGAAATTAAACGTAACTATAAAGAAAAGAGAAGATCGTGAACTGGTTAAAAGCTTCAACTTGCTTCAGGGTTGGACGAGCAACTCGACCATCGACAGACTGTACAAGAGGAACACGGACCCTCCGGCTGTTGTGGACGTGAATAAATTCTACGATGACAGGGCGACGCCAGGTAAATAGCAGAGGTTGCCGTATGCTTCTCGCTGCTACTAAAGCTTGAATCTCGTCGGTCTTTTGCTCCAATAGGTATCGCTTCGGAAACACAACTGCAAGACCCGAGGAATCTCTACAAGGAGGAGGTTCAGGTGTATGAACTTACGGGTGGTGTCGAATTGGTACCTTTGTTAACCAGCAGACGCCATCAGTCGTATCCGCAGTCCAGCCGATATCTCGCCACGGATGCCACTCGTCCGGGATACACGATAGAATCGTAAGTAGGGATAGGCTGTATTTGAATATTGGTTTGTTTATCTTCAAAATGATTGATTCGTCGCTCTATGAATGCAAAACAATTCGTCGCTTTGCTTCGAGTTTCAAAATAAAACGACAAATTCCAATTCTTGATATATTCAATTCTATTTTACATAATTGATTAAGTATAATTCTTTTTTTATGTAATTATTTAAATATAATTCTTTACATTAAAAGTTATATTTAATTAAAAGTTATATTTGTGTTTTTTCGTATTAATACTTTCGAGAATTACACTTGTAACGTGCTACCGAATGACATTTATCGTGTCACATTAAATTGCAAACATTGAAGGTGACAGATGTTGAGATGATAGAATAATCAATAAACAGCATGCCTGGTATAAATACGTAACTGGCTGTAATCACGTACATTTAATCATTACCGTAATTGATATTAAAAGTCCTTATTGTTGTCCCGCAATTTACTTGATGAAAATTTTATTGATCATTCATTTAATCGAAAAAGATGCATTTGATATTTCACCTCCTCCCTTCCCCGAAATAATAAATTTTAGAGTAAATTGTTAGAACTCTCTTTATAATTAAATAAATCTAAACCGAGCAAATTCTATCATTAAATATATCGTTTCCTTATTTCGAAAGTGACACAATTTAAAACGTTGACGTTTTTAAAAAAAGGAGAAAAATTTTTTTTAACTTGGCAGACAATTATTGAAAAATTCAATAAATTTAATCGGTAAAAAGAATCTATTGATATGATCAAATGTATTTTTGTCATTTTCATTTTGTTGCAATTCTTAAAAAAATCATCCTCTTTCAGTTATAATTTTAACAATTTTTTTTTAACTACCCTTTTTAAGTTGTGATTATTTTAATGATTTTTTTGAAATTAGTACTTTTAATGATTGATATGGTAACGTTTACTTAACTTATTCATGATAAATCACGTTTTTCAGGTTGTGTCACTTTCGAAGTGAACGAACGATATATCGATTTTAGTTTTCTACTTTATATTTCGAAACATGACATAAATTTATAACATTTTCCCGAGTATATTTCCTCCGTTTTTTAGTCTCCCTTTTTTTTTAACTCTTGACGTATTTTCTTTTTTTTTAAATTTAACAATCTGACGTGAAAATCTGAGACGCCTTCGTAAAGCGTAAAATGAAAAACGAGAGTAGAACGACGCGCGCTTGACATCGTATATTCGCATTTCGCTGCGTAGTAAATGTCAATATCTCGGTTATATAATGTCGTGTTCATTTACAATAAATTTTTTATTCGGTACCTCATAAGTATGACAAACGCGACAAGACATGACGGTAACCGGAGAATTGATTAGCAGCGATACGACACTCGAGGGATGTAACTACATTACAGGTAATCAACCAATTGACCCGGATGCACTCGACCTCGACCATTTCACCTGTTCCTGCTCAATCTCACCCTCATTTTTCTCCCTATGCACTCCAAATATTCATCAGCATAATTTTCCATTGCCATCGTAAAAGAATATTTTTCTACGAAGAATTTACTTCTTGAAGGAAGAATCGATTCTCTTTGGAAATACTCGATTGGAAGTTTTATGTATAAGCTTCCTGCATAAATATATCATTATACAGCGACATTTCATGCACACAAATGTAATCATATTTTAAAATTTTTCGAGAAAAATTCAAAACATATATTTCTGGTTTCTCGTGGAATTATGTTATGTATATACTGGAAAATCTGAATTTGAGATACGTATGATAAGTCATATTTGAATATCTGACAATCACTTATTTCCGAATAAAATTTTTCGAAAATTATCGCATGGAGAAAAAAAAATATTTTTTTATTTTATTTGAATTAGTTGAAAAAATAAATATATATTATCCGAAGAGAGTGAACGTAAGTTATGAATAATACAGTTTTATATATATATATAAAACTTTATATATTTTTTACAGTATAGTACAGTATAATACAGTTATAATATTTTAAATTGAATATATAATATACTGTAGTAAATGTATTATATATTGAAGAGAAAGAAAAAGAAAGGGAGCTAATATAATTGTGAATATGATAGTTCCATAAATATATTTAATGTTTAAAGTTCTGTATTCAGTTGATTGAGTAATTAATGTAACTCTTCTCTGGCATTGCATCCGATAGGATAATACTGATTTATCGTTCGATAAATCTGCGTGTAAACGGTCGTAGCGCCAGACGCGAACAGAAGCAGCACCAACCTGACATGTAACGAGACACTTTGATAACGTTTAATGGAATAGCATATGAGAGAAAGTTACCGGAGGTGTGCAGTGTTGTTTATAACACAGTGGGTCGACATTCAAACGCTGCGGCACGCCTGTAGTAATTAATCATCCTCGATTATCTATCACCGTGCGGCGATAACCCAGAGAAAAAAATGCGGTCGTGTAGCCCGGAGCGTTATTCACTTAAAAAAGGCATTTTATCGTGTTTTTATTCTTCTTTTTTTTACGGTAAAATCGCGAAGGCACCTCGGCGGGCATGAGTATTTAATTTGGCGCACACATTGCACGAGGATCGATATTGCGTTCGATTGGTTTGCGCGCGTTCTCGAATACCGCTATGCGAAGTATTCGCGCGAGTTATGAGCACAAAGTCGTTAAAGACTATTCAAAGCATCGAGAAAATATCGATGACTGGAACCGATCAAATGGAAAGCTTTTTTTGCACCAGTTGGCTTAATTTAACGTATGATTCAGAAATAAATAGATCAAAGATAGACATCTAGGTTGCATTGCCAGCAACATTTTTGGTGCAAACACAGGTGACACCATTTAAAATCATTTATGTTAGTTTTAGGTTATTTTAGAAAAGAAGAAACGCAGAAATAGAAAAGTTCTTTAAAAAAAAGCCAAATATTTTCATGAACAAACCGATTAAAATAGAAAGAGTTCATATGGTATGAATTTTTGAAGTTAACATTTAACAATTGCTAGTTTTTATTTAAAGATATAGCGACCGCTTTTGTATATGTTTGTCTGTGGTAACGTCTTTTTATAGTTTTTTACGCAGATATATATATAAAACAAAAGTTATCGCTGTATCTTTAAATAAAAGCTCTCTCTCTCTCTCTCTCTCTCTCTCTCTCTCTCTCTAT
>Ga0157364_1008648_pt1 | contig 10550 bp, 3 predicted proteins | sample AttsexASBM2_FD_111476 | JGI IMG/M metagenome (GOLD analysis project Ga0157364, IMG submission 111476) | Fungus gardens microbial communities from leaf cutter ant in Ribeirão Preto, State of São Paulo, Brazil - Atta sexdens ASBM2 | ecosystem: Host-associated > Fungi > Mycelium > Unclassified ... | reverse complement strand
TATATATATATATATATATATATATATATATATATATATATATATATATTATATATATATATATATATATATATATATATATATATATATATATATACATAAATCTTCTACTTGTTTGCACCAGCAAATGAATTTCTGTCTGGAGGTAGTATAATAAATTTTGCTTTTCTTTTGTGCTTCCACGTTAAAATAAGAAATTATTATATCTGTCACGAATATTTCGATATTCAGATACGAGAGTTCATAATGATATTGTTCGTATACACTATCGTTTGCCGTTACGAATTTTGCATTGACGAAAAGAAAAACTTGAACAAAAGGAGAGACATAATTGATTGTATGATTTTATTGAATAAGCTCAAGCCTCTGAAATTATCGTCTAACTTTTAAATCACATTAGCAACTTTGAATCCTAAAACATTCGAAAGTTGAAGTTTCCTTTTTTTTTTAAGAAAGATAAATTTCTTCCGGCTGTACTTGAAGGGTATTAGAAGTCTTAAATACATTTAAGTGCTATTTGATATATGTGCAAAGAGAGATCTCATTATAAGTTGCCACGAACTTTTCAACCATATCGGCAAAAGGTTTTACATTACGAAGCTTCTCTTTCTTATAATCTGAATACTTGTATTTTAATGTAAGTATATTTTTTAATGTATCCTTTTTTTAAATTTACTTTAGTTAAAGTTTTCAAGAATTTTTTAATGAGATGAGAATAAGGGGAATAAGAAAAATTCGCCAAAAATAGATTTGAAAAATGAGATTTTAATATAACTTATAGAAAAATTATCAATATCAATATTAATCAATATCAAGTGAAAAAAATTAATCAGGTCTTACCTTTCGTTTGCATGCATTTTATTTTAAGTAATACATAAAACTGCACGAGAGAGCAGTATTGCAACGAATTCTTTATCGAATTCTTCTCTTCACCTTCTCAACACGACTTCTCGTCTACGACGGAATAGATAGTAAATTCGTTTCGTCGAGAGAACGTAAAACTTCATTGAAAGTGCATTTGTCGCTCGTCCCGATATCTTCATTGCCCAGGGACAAATTTACGCTCATTGGAAGATCACGATTTCATGATGCCTCGCCGTCTAACGGACTGACATATGGCGCACCTAAAGACACCTCTAGAAGACATCGTTCGGAAGCGTCGTTTTGAACAGCCTATTGGAAATTGCGTTCTTCCTTTCCTTGGTATAGGAAGTTTGACCTGACAAGGCCATTATCTTTAGACGACAGCGTATTTTCCGATCTGTCTTATACAGAAGCATAAATAACACGTTAATGGTTCCGTCTTTCTAGATGCGATTGAAGCAATTATTTTGTTCATTAGAGTGCACCATGAATTCAATGCGTTTCTTGCTAATGTTATTGATAGTCACATTTAATGCAGGTTGTAATGTATGAGGCAGCTCTGTGGATAATGTATTTAATGTTCCGTGCGTCGAAAGATTGATTGCTAATAATAATCAATCATTTAAAACTAGACGATTATCAAATTTGTAATTATAGCAATTTCTAATTACGCCATAAGTAGTTTAAAGTACCTTAGACTTGTTATTGTTAGAATATCACATCGAAATGTGCACTATCAAACAATCTATCGTTAAATGTTCAAATTATAAATGGATCTTTCAATTTAAACTTGGAACATCAAGAACGGTTTACGAAGCTCGCCTGAAAAATTGCATGCTTCCAGAAAACAATATACGGCCATTAGCCGTCACCTACCGCCATATTCTCTCGTATTTCATAGGAAGCGTAAAAGCGTTAACAGCCGCTGCAGAAGGCATGGAGACTTATTTCGTGCAGGAGTGCGCAAGTGGACAGTGATTTAATTACAACGTTTATAAGAGACGCCGCACTCAGAAAGCAGAAAAAGTATGTATAATGTCAAGAAACATTTAATGATGAATATTATATCGACATAAAAAGCTTAAAATTTATATTAGCGCCAGCTATAATTTCAACTCTTAAAACTATATGCACAAATTACAAATTTTTCTACATTTCTTTATAAGATTTAAGATATAATTACACGAAATGGAAAAAGATGAAATTGAAGTTGCTTCAATTTGTATAATTTTATTACATTAGTAATTCCTCGACTTGGAATTAAGCAAAGAGTACTTTCTTCAAATATTTTTTGTTAGACATTTTTGTTGGATTATTACAAAAATTTTGACATTTTTTTGAAAGATACTTTATTTGTATCAGACACATATTTTAAAAAAATTTTTGCATTTATAATATTCGTTAAAGTTTCAGCTTTAAGTACTTATTTTTAATTAAGTACTATTTTAAGTACTATTTTTTTAATTGCGATACACGCTAGACAATTTTTAACAATATGAATCAAAATTAAAGTTATTATAAAATGTTGTTTTTATTTAAACCACAATAATTTAGTAACAAAAAAACATTTTTAATAAACAATTTAGTAGGAAAAATTAATTATTTTTACGTTAGAAAGTCAAAAATTTTCACAATTTTTTTGAGGCACACAACAGATCCATAAAAGTGAGAAGAAATTTTCTTATTGTCCAGCTCATAATTTTCTATGTGTGAAAATGACCAAACTTACAGAAATTTAAAAAACATAATGATTCTCTTGAAATAAAGATTTTAAGCTTTAAAATTCTTTTGTAAATATTAAAATTTAAATTTTATTTTAACGTTTATTTTTAATGAAAATTGCAGCTGCTTGAATCCATTTCTTAAAAAAGTGCCAAGACTTTTGCATTTTGTAACCCAATATTTTTGATAACGCGATAACACAAGCTGTTCAATATCACTTACGTATATGAAGTTACGAATTGATCGCTTTCGAATTGAATTATCATCGTTAGATCAAATATGAAGTCCGAACTGGGAATTATTGGAGGAGGAAGGTGGGAATCAACTGTTAATGCATATTAATGAGCATTAGCATAGTCATCCGCCAGCACTTTACTGCTAAATAAATTAATAGCCGAACATTGAAAAATGCGTTTCCGCGGGATTAATGCACCGGCATGCACATTCCGTGCCTTAAACTTCCAAGCCTTAATGGGGCTGTCGATTAAGGATTTAAGGCTAATGCTCCGTGCAAATACTTACTCCCTAAAACCGCGATTTCCCGTTCCTTTCATGTTAGCTGCTTTTAAATAAAAGGAGCGCTCTTATGGCGACTGATCGAAAACGGATAGCTCCTTGCACGAGTGAGAAAAGGTATCGACATTAAAGCCAAAAAGAATTCTAATACAGCGATTTATATTCTTTCTACGCATATATTATAGCTTACTACTATGCGAATACTTTTAACGTAGTAATTCTTCGTATTTCGTAAATTATTGACAACATAACATGAAAATCGTGAAGAAATATTAAAATCATTAAAATTTTTATCGAGGCAATATAATATATTATATTATCAATCTATCTGTACATATATCTGTATTTTATGAAAAATACATGTATATTTAAATATATATATATATAAATATATATATAATATTTATATATAAAGATAAGGAAATGACACAAAATTATCGACTCACTTAAAAAAGAACTGATTATGTATATTGAATAATTTTTCAAAATTGAAAATAAATTTTAAGTTGAGCGCAGCAAATCGACGATTCTCTTCCGCCGTCAAGAAGAATCTCTCCATAGTCTGAAGAAGAATCTTGACACAAGTCCTCTCGAAAGTCAAGAAAATGCAATTCACATTGAAGGATACTTTCAATCTGATGTACAATTCGACGGTGAAAAGACGGATCGTCAACACTGCACTTATCATAATGTAATACAGAGGCAATGTGAAAAGAGTTGTGACGCAATACAAAATCTAGCCTCTGGCTCTACAAGAAAGAATCTTCACATAATTGTTTCCAAAATTCTAAATCTCGAAAACAATCATATTTCTGCAATATAATATTTCTTTCGATAAATCTTGTCAAATGTATATTACAGTTAACTACAGTTAATACGATGTAAATATTTATATATAAAGAAACAATCATGTGTTTAAAAAAAAAGTAAACAATAAATATTTTTTTGAGATAAATTTAAAAAATTGTGTTGTATTGATAGAGTCAGTTATTTAAACACTTCTGACTTCTCTGATAAGATTGATGTTTATGGAATTCAATTGCTCAAATATCGTTTATATTTTTACAGAAAATAGAATTGAAATATATGGTATTCGATATCGAATGATTCAAATCGATATTCTATTAAATTTAGTCGTTTCTAGTCACTCTATGCTTTTATTGATATATTGATATACATTAGTATTTTTATTTATATATAGAAAGAATTTTACTGAAATATCTAAAAATTTAGCTTATAGATACAGATCTAAAACAATTTTGTTGAACTATCAAAATAATAATGTAGGATTCAAACTGGTTGCTAGAGTGAATATCAAGTTTATCGTAATTTAAAGTTTACAAATAACGAGTTACACAATAGGAAATGGAGTCCAATAACGATCAAAACTGGATTTTTGATGTTATAATTCGGTGTGAGTTTATATTATGTATCAAATTCTGCAAAACTGTGTGTGCTTTTTGATTTTTCGGTCTTGAAATTTTTATTCACAGAACCGTAGATACTATCATAAATTAAATTGTCTAGCAGTTTAATAATTTGATGCTCATTGGCATCTTAGAAAGGCTTTAGAACACTCGCATGAGATCCGGACTCGATTTCTGATCGAGATAATATTTTTCGCAATAAATTATTTACAGATTTTAATATGTTTATCGGCATTATTGAGATGTTTTTAAGATGCCTTTGAGTATCAAATTATTAGACAATTTAATTTGTAATAGTATATATTACATTTTTGTCAGTGTAGTCTTTTAAAACCGAAAAATCAATTTCAGCACGCAGTTTGGTAGAATTTGAGATACGTAGTACATAAATTCACTGAATTATTTAACCAAAAATCCTGTTTCGACTTTATTATAGATTTTATTTCCTATTGGTTGTATATTCACATGAACAGTTTCATAAAATTTTTATTGTTTAATGAGTTTAACCGTAAATTAATTCTTAGAATGTTGTTATTTTCTATTTTAAACTTTAATAATTATATTTTCTAGCTGGGATATAATTAAATGAAAATTTTTCAATGTTCTTACAATGAACCCCACAAATGAATGATATTGATTCTATAGGATTTTTAATAAAAAAACATTATATATTACTTTTTTGTCAAAAATTTTTGTGATTATCATTTTGAAATAATTTTAAGAAATCCCCAGAGATATCTGTAAAACGGAAAAGAAGTGCTTGTGATAAATATTCACGAAGACAAGATCAACACAAAAGTATTGCTAGAAGTATTCATGAAAAGAAACTTTTGAATCTGATAAAATCTCAATATATTCAGAATTTTCTGAATCAAGTTATTTAAACTTTATGCAAAGTTCTAAGAATTTGAAGAAATCAGTTTGTACAAATGTAGATAGGCGGGGAGAAGAGAAGAAGGAGGGAGACAATTTATCATCGCATTTAGATAGCTACACCATATAATGTCTTTTCTTATTTAAACAATTTTTCTCATTTTGTGAATTTACTCGTTTCAAGTCTATTTTACATTAAACTTAGAGTGCGATCCATTTAGACTACAATTGCTTCGAAGCATTTAATTAATCGATTGAAAGAAAGTTTTGGTAATTACTAATCAAAAAATGCTTTGAAGCATTTGTAACATTAAATGTTGTAACTCTACATCAATAAATTATTGTTAGATATTTGCAATATCATTGACTTGAATATAACTAAAAAATAAAAATATATATAGAGGAAACAAAATAGAAGTCCATATCTTTTCTTCTATTTAAATTTTTTAATTTTATATTTACTTCAACAAAATTATTTATTTCAACAAATTCTTTTCATATACTACTATTGAAATTATGGAATGGTACCAATGCATATGGCGTGGTAATTGATATCATCGTATGGACAACAATGTCAAAGTTATATTAAATATTTCTAATTTTCTCAATAAACTTATAAAGCAACGAGATGAGTCAAGAGCATCAATTTTCCGAGCGATGTGCTGTAGTTAAGGTGAACACCTGTACTCATGTAGTTGTAAACAAGTTAGTTCGCGCGCGAATACATTGCCGGAAGGAACCAGGAAGAAAAGATGATTTCGAAAGGAAGGACGATGGCGGCTGTGACGAGATAGCGAGATGCAGTTTCGTTTTTACGACGTAACCGGCGTCTACAGATAGCTGTGGATCAGCCAACACCAACGCCGGCGGCGCATCTGCATCTGCATCATCGTGCGCATCCAAGCTCGACGGCCACAGACCGCAGAATTCGCAATACCGCTTTGGATTGGGATTTATATCTGGACATCGACGGCTGGTAGTTTTAATAAAATGTAAATACGCGCTGGCGGGTTCTCGGAAACGCATTAATTCCGCCGATCGATTCGCTGAACGTTCCTTCCTTCATCACCAACGAGATAGAGACGATTAATGCGACTGCATGGGAGTTAATGAAAAGCGATGCGAAGATTATTGTCATTATTTATTTTTAAGAGACAAAAATTAAATTAATTGACATTTAAAAATAAGAGAACAAATATTTTCTAAAGATTCTCTTTTTAATATTATAAATGTAATCGCTTCAAAATATGTAATTTAATTTTTTTTGTTAAAATTGGTTATTATGGCTATCTGCTAACGACGCCCGCAAAAAAAGGCACACCTTTTCTGGCGTTGCGTTTAATTAAGTTAACTATACAATAGAAGAGAACAGATTAAAGTAGATATATACAAAAGAAATAATTATATAAAAATAACATGCAGTATTTTCTGACAATACATTAATATAAAATAATAAAAAATAACATCAAAATATAAATATTAAAAAATAACATTAAATTAACAAAATAATAACTCAAATTACAATTTACTAATTGCAAGAAATAAAACTATTGTAATTAGTAAAAAATAATGAATTAATAGCATCTGTAAATAATTTTAAAAAAATAAATACTTTTACTATCTGATACTTTCATCGTCTTCATTGCATACACGTATCACATTCTTTTTCTTATCAAGTCAAGGTTTCTCGTAGATTATCGTAACGAAATTGGCTCTGAGGATAAAATCTATATATGATTTGATCGGAATATATGTATACACTGGATTGCGTGACATATGTGTTGGGAAATAGAACTGTTACTTTTTCGATTATCCAGCCTGATCATGATACCGATCCGTCGTAGCCTCTTAGTTTTTCTTTCTCACAGAAAAAAATACTGTAAGAGGACAGGATATCCAATTGCGACTCTCATAACTTTCCTGTGGAAATCCTCCATATCGGAAAATTGCATTTGCGATAGCGGGTGGCATGAGACAACTTATTGAATCGCCATATGACGGAAAAATGCGCGAGCAAAAAATAAATATCCCGCTATATAACAATGTCATCACATATTTAATATCACATATTTAATATCTTTTCTAAGTTAAATTCAAGTAATAAGCAAAAATTTATTTTGTGATAAATTTATGAAAAATAAATTTCTAAAAAAAAGTAAAAAATATTAATTCATTTTTATTTATTGATTATTAATTATAAGGATGCTTAAATATAAATATTATGTTGTATTCTAGATAATCGTACAAATATTATGTTGTAATCACGATCTAATTTAATCTAAAATTCAATATCATTATAGATGAATATTTTAGTTTGACACATAATAAGATAAGGAATTATTAATATTATGTTCATATTATAACTTTTAACTGCATTCAAGAAAATTTTTTAAGTGATAAAAAACTTCGTATTTTTCTATTCTCAAAATTATTGAGAATAAACTGTTTCTTTCTTTTACGGCAGAAAATTAAAAAGTTGTTATAATGATTAAGAATGATTGGGCTATATAAAAGAAGTTACATAAAAAAGTACAACAGATTGTTGAAATTTTAAAACTAATCAATCTGTAAGATAAATTCAGTTGATTTAACTTGTAATAATTGCAAAGAAAATCTTATCAATAATGTTAGAAAAAATATTTACATCTAAATATAATAGATATTTAAATAATTATATAAAATAAAGAAATTATTTTTGGAAAAATCATGATAGAATATAAATTGTTTTTAATGTAAATGTATTAGCAACACGAATAGAATTTAATGGAATAATTTGATTAATTTTATAAAATTAATTTTTCAATGTATTAATTTTTATTGTAATTGTTATGCATTAAAAGGCGGTATAAAAATGGCATGCAAATTATATAAAACAAAATTTGTTATATTATATTTGTCAAACGAATAGTCAATGAAAATAACAAATATAAATAATTAAATGTTAAATTCCCGATAGTAGCATGAATCTCCAATACGTACATTGAATAGGAATTCAATAATGCTAGTATTTATCGGTATTTACAACGAGTTACGAGTTTATAGGATTCCCGTAATTATTTGTCATGCAAAGATCAATTACCTGGACTACTATGTAATACATTGCTGCGTACTTTCTTCTGTCACATATAATATAATAATTACGGAATCATCACATTTGTGTACTATAATATTACCGTAATATTATAAATTAGTATAAATATAATAATATTACATTGTATATAATAACAGCTTAATATACTTGCAATCCGCAAAATATATTTTTAATTAAAAACATAATCATGATATAGTTTTTAAAAGTTATAAAATAATGATTTTTCTTAATAAGTTGCATTTAGGATTTAAAATAGGGCACAGAATGAGGACACAGAAATACATGCATTTGTTTGTTCATTAAAATAAAAAAAACACAAAGGCTTTTAGGTTTAAACTTACAATAGAAATGTCAGTCTAATTTTTTCATTAACTTAAATTTTAGTTTTGAAATTATATTATGGATAAGAATTATGTCTAATTATAACTTTTATATTTGCTTTATATTTATTATTGTTATAGTACGTATTTCAAAAGTAACGTATATGAACTTTCTATATGTTTATATGTAATTTTAAAAACAATATTTTATCTCTTATAGATTGAATTGTTGAAAAGTTTGTAAAACTGTACAATGTATTAGCGACTTATCATCCAGACTTATCATCCAGACTTATTTTATTGAGCGTAATGAAGAAAACTGCCTTCATTATAGACTCTCTACTTTTCTACTTTCTACTTTTCTAAATCGAAATACTTTTGTCATTTAATTCAACGGATTAATTCAATCGTACCGATGACAATTTTCATTCAAACAGTCATTAAAATGAGCGTAATTAAAATGTTTCACAGATTCTATAATCGGTCACGTGCTTTTATAATTTCAATAATTAATTAGTCCTCTCTCATGGATTTCACGTAACTACTAATTATTCGCGCGTTTGGGACACACCATTGATTAGTTAGTTATTGGGGAAACATAAACTTACGAGATCTAATGGATTAGTATATTCGTAATATTTAATGATTAATGATATTGTGCTGTATAATTTACATTATGTTATAATTTGCAGCACGTCAATCATATCTAGATGTTTTTTTAGATGTGATTCTATATTTAAGATTTCTCTATATAAAAAAGTTTATAGCTTAAGCAAATAATAGCTTTCCAAATAAGCAACCATGTTTACAAAATTTTTTGTAATAGTTATTTCTATTTATTGCGAATATTAAATTCAAGTTTTGTGATACGCCATTTATTTCAACACGTACTTTCTCCATTCCTTGTCATGTAACATCTCAAATCACTGGCATGTGAAGAGGACTCTCACGAGCTCGACGACAGTTGTATCAATTCCCCACGCAAAGTATCGTCATGCGGATTTCCGTCTGCAAGGAGATCGCGTTTCTGCCTCAAAAGGTGCCGAACTACGTCGGGGGTTGCACACTCTTGATTAATTCAAGGATCCTAGTTCCGTCTCACTCCTTCTCACCCCAGTCGCGACAATCCGGGTAATCGAGTCACTCGCAGCTGAGCGGATCTAACAATGCAGATACTGTTACGCGCAGATAGCACTACGAATGGCTCGGGATCCATTAAGACTCGAATCACGATGTTAGAGCGCATCAGAACTTCCCGGTGCATTATACATGCACTTTACGCCTATAATAGCTATATTCGCGCACTGACATATCGCAAACAGCGACGTCAATTATACTCGATATACCGCTCGAGAGTATTACGCATTGGAAGAGATAACGCCGATATTTCCGTTACTGAATTCCCAAACAGCACGTGCTCGTCCTTTCCGGATCGTGCCAATAGACGAGCTCTAGAATTTCGCGTCACACTATTGTACGGTTATTAATTTTCACATCGAACTAGGAAATCGATATTGGACTTTGATATCTGTAAATTTGTCAAATTGATCAATTTTTTCCAATTATTTTAATATTGCACACGTATACGATATTTCTCACGCTGTTTTTCAAATCTCATAGCTATGAATATGCAACATTTAGACTGGAATATAAACCTGTCTCGAATATAAACAATTTTAATTGACATAACATTTTATTAAAATAATGTCATTGATATTGAAAAAAATTTCTATTAAT
>Ga0157364_1008647_pt1 | contig 10550 bp, 4 predicted proteins | sample AttsexASBM2_FD_111476 | JGI IMG/M metagenome (GOLD analysis project Ga0157364, IMG submission 111476) | Fungus gardens microbial communities from leaf cutter ant in Ribeirão Preto, State of São Paulo, Brazil - Atta sexdens ASBM2 | ecosystem: Host-associated > Fungi > Mycelium > Unclassified ... | reverse complement strand
TTATTTCAAACCCATTCCCCATTCTTCTGAACACACCTGACAAAAAAAAAAGAATTTTTGAATTAATTTTTTCAAAAAAAAAAAAAAAAAACAAAGGACAAAAAGTTGGAATTCTTTGCTTTTCATCATTGCTATCGAAATTATTGTAATAGAAATGAGTTAACATTCAAATAAAAAAGTTAACATCAATAATTTGTAAATTTGTTTAGTTTTCTTAATAGATATAAATTGAAAACATAATATATCGTATAATTAGATTCTGTCTAAATCTGAATCAGTGAATAATCACTGATATCAGTGCCAAGTATGCCATTGGTAATCAGTGAATGAAATGTAAGCTCTCTAACCTAACTAATCTTTATGATGTGATCTAACTAACCTTATTTTAATTAATGAATATGGTATTGGAAGATTGAAATTAACATGCAAAGTATTTTAGTTATATAATGCTCAAACATTTTTTCTTTTTTAGTTGAACTTCACTGATTATCAGTGCAAAGTATGTACTTGTAATTAGTGACTATCCATTGATTCAGATTTAGAAAGTATAAAATAAAACTTGGAACTCTTTTCTTTCTTTAAAAATCACAACAACGTGGCTTAAATTATAAACGCAGTAAATAAAGAAACAGTCACACGCAGGATTTCAGTAATGAAAGTCATATATTTAAATAATAATATCTAATTGTTAAAGTATAAATTCATAAACGATTCGGCCAAGATATAGACATCTTCACTATGTAAAATATATAAATATAAAAAGTAGTCAAATACAGGAACGATAAATCAACTATGTTACAATTATTAGTCACGATTATTACGCATAGATGTTATAAATATAATTCTTAGATTATGGACAAAGTTAGAGTTATTATATAGTCAAATTCATATTTTGTAGTTGTCAGTGATAATACAATACGTTGATGTAAATTTGTAAAATGTAAGAAACTCGGAATTATAATCAAAAGATCCAATAAAAGACAAATTAATTCGGCAAAATGAAAATGTTTCTCAAAAGTTAATCTTCTTTATATAAAGTCAATATGTTAACAATCGCCCTGTGATCACAGAATTTCTTTTCTTATATTATTATCCAACACAAAAAAAAATAAGAGAAAAAAGAATAGTATTCTTGGTCAAAAAGTTGATGCTTAATAATAATATTTATATATAACAATTGAAAAATTGCAAATATATTTATTTTTCAGTTTTATAAACTGTACATCGATTCGATTTGTTGGATTTGAAATGTAATTATAAACTGAAGTTAGAAATATTATCGCTTAATTTATAGAATTTTCTTTTTCTTGTTATTATCTATTCAAATAACAAAAAGAAGGATCCTATTTTTGATAAAAGCGGATTTGGTGCTTAATAATAATATTCATGTAAATTTACAAATATATTTATTTCTCAGTTTTATAAACTGCACATCGTCATCGATTCGATTTGTCTTGAAATGTAATTATAAACTGACTTGAAATGTAATTATAAACTGAAGAATTAGAAATATTATTACAAAGTGTAGAAAAGTATATTTACTTTGAATATTATCAAACACAAGATTCTTCGACCGAGAATAAAATTCTTTCTTTGATTTATTCTTGTCAGTATAATTTTTATTTGTAGTTATTATTTATTATTCTATGGTATAGATGTCTGTAAATAAGTAATACAAAAATACGAAGCGATAAATATAACATGAAAAAATGGATGTCTAGTACGGAAGGAAGGCAGATGGAAAGCAGTTGTATGTTACTGTTCGTTGTACGCACAAAAGTACTAAACGGCATGCGCAATTAAGTCGATTTCTCGTTTCCTCTTCCTTGTGCGTCGATTCGCGTGACTTTCCGCTCTAGGCGAACTATCCGCCTTAGACAATAAGAATTTTCTCAGGCGTGAAAATGGTCGAGTTTCTGATCTGTTCCATTCGGGCGTGCATTGAAACAACATCGAGCAGACTTTCAACATCATTCACCTATATATTACTCGATGAAATAAAAGAATTTTATGAATTAATGCAAAGAATAACACTACAATTCAATGAAAATGCATGGAAAAATATGATAAATTTATGAGGGATCCACATATTTATTAACGTCAAAAATCTGATATTTTTATATTAATGACATCAAAGATGATGTCACGGATTAACAGCGAAAATGACATTAAGAATCTTTTGCCTTTAGCAGCTAAACTATTTTAAACTTAAGTGGCATCTACAATGAAATTTTAAGACTTAAAACTTAATCTTTAAGCCGTAAGAAATTGATCAATTACAATCAGATGTAAGAAGAATACTTGACTATGATTGATCAATTTCTTATGGCTTAGTGTTTAAAACTTAAGTTGTTTTACATCTTAAAATCTCATTGTTTATTGTATTATTTAGAGATTTAAAGCAGCAAAACTTTAAATGCGAGGTCGACAATCTATGATCTACAGAAATTGTCGATTTCGTAGTACAACTCCTGTGCTATCAGAGATAATATCAATCAAAAATCAGAAACACAAAGATTTATCACATTAAGGATGCATGATATCAAGAATCTATAAAAAATATTCAGGATTCAATAAAACAATAAAAAAAGCTATTGTGTGATATCAATCATTATCTCTGATATTAAGAATTTATTTTAATATAATGTTACAAGCGTGCGTGTAACAAACGATTAACAAAAAAGCGCGTGTAACAAAGAAGTTTGAAAATTATCTAATAGATGAGAAAAAAAACAAATTGAAGGCAAGTTAAAATTCTTTGCTTTCCACCATCGTAACAGGAATGAATCAACATCTCAAATGAGATTCAAATTGATAACAAGCTATATATAAGAGAGATTTATCTTATTAAAAATTATGTGATAAATCAAATTTTATCGAAAAAATTGAATTTTCTTTATATATTGTATATCACAGAAGTTTTGCATTTGATGTAAAATAATCAAATCACTTTGCGCGTTTATTAGTGATTCTTTACGTTTATATATCCGTATATACGAATTCCCGATCCATAATAACATATTTCTCCCCCGAGATCGAATCGATCACGTGATGCCTCGGGCATTCAGATCGATGAACGTCCAACCATGGTGTGTCTCGTAGCGCTGATCGACTATCTAACACCTAAGCGGCTAGGTGACGTAATTTTTTCATTACGAGAACGGTAATGCCGGCGGTCAGGCTCGCATATTAAGGGGAAAACAGCGTGGCTATTGGTGGGCCTCGCGCAACGAGGGGCGGTCCATCGTTCTTCGACTCCGCGACTCTTATCCGTTCTCCAGCGACCTTATTGGTCACCACCTCCTCGATCGTTCTTGCCGATCCTCGTCGTCACCGATCGCCGTGACGATTTTCCATGGCCCGCGATCGATCGAGATGCATCCGTGCTCTCGTACTATCGAGATCTTCCTCTTCTTTTTTCATCTTTCTCTTTCGTTGCTCGCTGAAAATGCCTAGCGATTCTTCTCTGAATTGGACGCGTGAAACTCGGCAGATTTATAAAATAAACGAAAATGATTCTTCCGTGTTTTCTGTTTACATTGATATACACTCGAGTTTGCAAATCGAGGTGACAAATTGAGAAAAATGACACGATTAAATGAAGTACTTTGGAAATATTTATATTGTATAACTGGAAAATCACGAATTATATTATCTTAACGATTTACTTAACAGATATCTATGTATTTAAATATTTAATATCATTTTATCTTGCTGTAACAAATACAATATTTTCTTTTAGAAAGTACTCGGACATATGTTAAGCGCCGTGCAAAAAGAGTAGATGTATAACACGAACCTTAAGGAATAGCGAATATAAATGCAAGAATATGATCGTGGACGAAAGAAAGTGGGTAAAGGGAAACGAGAGGGTCAAGTCGTGACTTCGGCGCCATACGGAAAAATGCAAAAAGGTGCCACCGTAAACTGGACACGTCACACGAATTCCTTTTCTTTTTCTTCTTCGAGCATCGTGTTTCTTTTTTTCTGGCTGGCTCTTTAAATTCTTAGAAGAAAGGTGCAAAACTGACGACAGAGCTCGAAAACATGTGCATCTTTATAATGACCAAAGTATCAATTTTTTTTTTATAATTTGTATTTTTACGGATTAACATATATGTCTTTCTTTAACGCGATTAATAATTGATAACTAACAATTAAGTTAAATTTGTTTTTGTATTTGAAGTGATTAATAATTTCATAATCATAATCAATTCGCAATTTTTTGCATTCTTATTATCTAATATTTATTATTTTTTTAATAATTATTAACCAAAATCATTGTCAGTTTTATTTATTAAATATTTCATGAATATACATGCTATTATTATAGAATTATCTTAATCATTCACATATAACATTTTATATATGAAATAATTATATAGAATCATATATAATGTTATATTAAATGCACACGTAATTATCAATCTCAGATTAAAAAAAAGAACTTAAGAAAAATTAATATCAGCTACGTTTCATTATGACAAATAACTCGAACATTCACGGGCTATCTCGCTAAATTATTAACTCATTATATCTAAATGGAAATGCATCGTAGCTGTACCGCGTGCGCGTATCAATACCAACGCAATACCAGGTACATGTAGTCCGTTCTCTCAGGCGACGGTATACCTTATTCCCGCATAACACAGCTACATTAAAAGATACGACAGTTTACGACGGTATTCCGATAGCAAAGATAACGATCGCCGTGTACACCTAAGTATCGGCGCTTTTGTTCCCACGGTTTTCGCGACGTATACAAATTATCGGGCGTTCCGGGGCGCGTACGCGAGGAAATAGAGCGGGGGCTGCCTCGACTCCTCTCTCCCGATCTCGTTGCGAATTTATTTATATATTGCACGTGGAGAATATAAAACAAGAAAGAAAGAAAGAGAGAGAGAGAGAGAGAGAGAGAGAGAGAGAGAGAAACCGTAACTGAGCATCGCGTCTGTCCGGTCCTTCAATCGACACCGCCAAAATTCCGAACTGGACTGCCCAAATCTCCTCTGTGTCAAGGATCAAACTACCGTAATGGTAGAGCGGCATCAAAGCCGTGTATCTTCTCTCTCGGATTTGCGTCCAGTTTCAGAAGCGCATTTTCCTATTTATTGGTTAATTTCTACAGAATGTTTTTCTTTAATAGATTACAATTTAACATGTTATTTATGTTGCTAAAGCTTCATTCAATAGTTTAATGTCAATAATATAAATTATACGTATTAAAATATCAAAATAATTCCATACTTATATTCTTATGCTTGCAAAATTACAGAAAAATATATATGTAATACTGAAATTAGTGCCGAAGTTTTTCTAGTTCAAGATTTGCTCTCTTCGTAATTGCAGAAAAATAGTAAAATTAGTAAAATTTTCTGATCATCAATCACTAATATTATGTATATATTTTCCGATATAACACGCAATCACAAAATGTTGAACATGACATTTAATTATAAATCAATTCTTGCATTACGTTCTATACAAGAAAATATATGTCAAATATTCATATATTACAAACTTTATATGTCTGACAATATAATGATCAAGGCATAACAGATACCTTTTTGTAAAGGTTAAATAAGGATTTGATGCAATCTTAATTGTAAAGTAAATTTCAAAATGTAATCTTTTTTTCATTCTTTTTAAATTGTAATTATATTTTCAAGATTATTTTAATATTATATAGCATGCATAGAGATTAAGTATCGAGAAACTGAATTTCTCGTTCTTCATAAATAAATCCCGGTGGATAGAGTCGCTAAACCTACTGCGCGAGATTTTCTATTTGCGAAACATCTATTAAGTCGACGTAATACTGCGCTGCGCATCATTATGCGCTTCATACATCTCCCTGTCACACATTTATCTCTCTCTCGCCTTCGACTGCCTTTTTCCCCATAATTTTCACTTTATCGTTGCTCTACTCCGGATACTTTCATCTAGAAGGAGAGAAAGGGAAGGGATCGGAATTTATAGCTTCATTTTCCTCATATTCGTTTATGAGTAAATTAAGGATTTTATATATACCGCGGATAAGAATTAAATAACATCTGATGCATGGAATTCATTTAACAGATGAAAATATTAAAGATTTATAATACAAAAATAAATACAATTAAAATATAATTAAAAAACGAACGAGATATTGTACAGAAGAATCGTTGAAATTGCATCTCCGACGGTTAGATGCGGAAATCATAGCTTCACTCTTCAATTCGTAGCGAACGTTCACGATCGATTTGCATAGACCACTTCTTTTCTTCTTCTAAAACTTCAGCATACCCCTGAGGCTTTGCCCGCCCGCTGCGAATACTTCTCGACGTCGTCGACTTCATCGCTTGCGAAGCACGCATACGCGTCCGTTAAGTCGACGTAATACCGCGGGGCGCATCATTATGTACTCCATAAGTCTCCGCGCCTCCCCCTCCCCCCTCATTTCTCTCTCTCTCTCTCTCTCTCTCTCTCTCTCTCTCTTATTCCTCTTGCTTTCTTGCGAAGAGGAAGAGGAGCAAGAAAAAAGGAACGCAGAGAACGTGGGGACTAAGAGAACCAAGAAGATTCCCGCGCAGGAAGATGAAGGAGAGGGAGCAAAGAAATAAAGGAGAGAGAGGGGGCTTTCTCTCTCTCTCTCTCTCAATCCCCCTCGCACTCTCGTGATACCCGGATACACTCGCTGCCAGGCCCTACACCATCCCTACCTCGAGTCTGTTGGGTCCTACGGACTTTGCGACGGGGAAACGTAAGAAGGGGGTGGGGGGGGCAAAGAGGCCGTACACCGTCTCTTCAACGCGACGTTCACCGGTGAGCGAACCTCGCGGAGGGATACGAGCGCGGGGTAGGGCGAAGCAGAGGGTCAGCGGGTAGAAGGGTACTGGTAAGTAAAGAGGTCTCGCTTTTTCGCTCAGGGTCAGAATCGTACATCACCCGCGCGGACGCTGTGCAATACAGACTGACGATCGGCCGGATTTCTGCGCGCGAGCGTGGAGTCTGATCTCGCAATCAGAGCATAATTTTCTATCGTGTTCGGTAGAAAGACAGTATACACGCTCTCCTACGCCGGTAATGAGACGATCGGTGACGGATTTATCGGTGCTATCCTCATCCTTCTTCTCTCCCTCTGTTCTCCGAAAGCGACTCGTAGACGCTGTCGCTCCCGGGCTTCGGTGAATTCAACGCTATAATCGATATCGATATGATAATCGCATATTTCATTTCGAGGATCTTTTCAAGGATTAAATATATAATAATATAACCCGATGAATAATTATATTTGATAAATATCATATCATACGTTTATATATCATATATTCATATAATTATTCTATATATAATCGTCAGTTTATATAGAATTACGATCAATTAAAAATGTTTTATACATATTTTAAAATGATAACAAAATTATGAAAAAATTATATATATAGATTATTCTAAATTATGTTTAAAAATAATATGACAAATTTGGACAGTTTACTGCATCATAAGTTATTTTAAATAGTATGAAGAGAATTTTTTCTTAGAGTTTATCTTGTAAATATGTATATATAATCGTGGGACAACATTGTATTTCAAAGAATTTTTTAATGTAAATCTCTCTCATTTATTAATAAAACTATCATAAAGTATAAAATAAGTTTTTTTTTTAATTTTACTGAAATGCACGATAAAAATCTTTAAAATATTGTTTTGTATTATATAATAACCATAATTACTATATTTTTAGGATAAATTTTAAAAGAAAATTATCTCCGTGTAGTATTTTTTAAAACTGTGTTCTAATAAAAATATATGGAAATGTATTATAAAATAAATGACAAAAATCTCAATTCTTTAATATAAGTATATAATGTATTCAAGATTATTTATGTGTAGAGTTACATTGCCTGAACTGGTTGCCCCAAAAAATGTTTATTTATTCTATATCTTTATAACTAATAAATCGCAATGAAACTTTGCATAAATTACTTTGAATATTTAAAGAATTTATTTAAAAAATTTAGATTTTTGTTATTATTTAAAAAATTTTAATTTTTAATAAATAATAAATAAAATAAATAAACGATAAAAATGTGTTATTAAATAAAAATGTAATATATCTTATTTATATAACTTTCATGTGTATATAATTTGAAGTGTAAGTATTAAATACATCTCCAAATTTAATTTTCTTTGCAGGGAATGTGTACATATGATACATCCTTGAAGAGATATTTTACGGAAAGAATGAATTTGCTAAAATGTCTAAAAATTTAATTGTAAATATATATTTAAAAATAATTTTGTTAGATTATGAAAATAATTAGGCTGAAGTATGATGAGCAAAAAATTTTGACATTCTAGTAACCAATTTTGAGTGTCTATAATTTTATTATTTTGCTGGTCCAACAAATTTATTTTCAAATCTGTATCTAACTAAACTTTCAGATACTTCAGCAAAATTGTTCTTATATACAATCTCTTTGCATAATGATATATATTATATAAATGAAATAGTCGATTATTATTCTTTTCTTCGAAAAATTATGTTAATCATTAAATAGTCCAATAATAACTTTATATTATGGAACAAATAATTGCGGATTAAAAAAGATAAAGTTTCTTTACGATATGTTATAAAGGAAAGATAATCGTTGCTCTTGTGTTCAAAATATCTTATTAATGATTATAATGATTCAATGATAGCTTGAATGAAAAAGTCGGAATGAATGAGTGTGAATATCGTGCATCATATTCTTGTCGTCACTTATTGTTACGAGCGTTCTAGATTTAAAAGAGGGAGAAAGGCCGTCGACAATCCTGTCAGTGACCAATTTTGGAACGTACGGTCACGTTTGGCTGTCCGGAAGCGATTACACTTTACGTATCGGTGACGCGACGCACGCGGAATTTCTATTATTTGTTCCTTTCGGGTGCTGAACTCGGCTATCCACATCCATTTATCCTTAACAGATTGATACCTAAAAAAAAATACATTCTTTTATACGTTTATTTAATTTAACTGCCTGTTTTCAGGCATCAGTAATTGTCACAGGACAGTATTCCATAGAGCTCATTTAAATAATGAAACGAAATTAAAATAGTAGACTGATTTATTAAGTTAATTTATTGTTAAAATAATCAATATACAAGATTGATACAAGATTTGATACAAGGACTTGTCATTACTAATGCACTTTTGATTTATTTTGCAGATCTGATGAAGATGATCCGAGTGGCTGTAAATATAGAAGACTGGACGACGACAACGTCCAGGATAAGGAGAGGTTTGCCAGGTGAGTGTTAGGCTTAGTTCAATGACTAAATTACTAATAATATAACGATTTCATATTGTAATAATATAACTAATATTTTAACCGAACAATTGCGCTTCTGCCAACGTATTTTCAATCAAATTTTACAATTTCCTTTTACTATTATTTTCAGTCCAACTGAGCTCGATTATGTTAGTTGAACATTTAAGTTCGAAAGTTCGAAGCGCAGACACTTTTCTTTCTCTTTCTTGATCGTCTCTCTGTGGCGTTTGTTAATTCGTCTCACGAAACCGCGGCTCAATATGTTTCACCGGTACACCCTGTACATACGCCTTCTTCAAGTACGAGAAGGTACATACATACCTACATAATACTGGGCAATGTGAGGAGCCGATAGCGGAATGGGAAGCCCTCGAGGCTGCTCCAGCGTGGGAACATAAGGTACTTATACTCGCGCTGGAGTGCGCGTCCTTCAAGTCCGTGTACAACGAAAGAGACACGGTACTTTGATTCCCTTCCGAGATATTTCGGCTGGCACGGGCATTAAATTCGCCGGACAAAAGCCGGAAAATAATGTACAACGTGAGACGCATAACTTACATATAAAATATGGCTGCTCTCCCCAGATGCCGTGAATAAAAATCTACATGAATCAAAATTCTCGAGAAATTTTCTACATCCAATGTATACAATTATGCAAGATATGTCACAGAACAAACGTTGCGTGTCTCTTTTCAACAGATTCTTCGATGATATATATTTTTTTTTTAATTAAAATTTTATGTCAGTCTTAATCTAACGTCAGTAATAAAGAGCAGAGTTTTAATTTAATTATTGAAAATACTTAATTTTCTAATTTATTGTTTAATGTGAATAAAAAGATCACGTGTTTACTTTTGTTTTTACTTACATTTCATCAATTAAAAACAAAAATAAATCCATAACCTAGACGGTGATCGAATAAAGACGATCTATCTCGATTGATTGACTTATCAATAGAAGAAAGGTAAAAAAGGGGTTCGGAGATTGAACCTACCGCGTGTAACATTGATCGGTCGTGACTCAGCCCGCTGCTTTGTGTAACGTGTGTATGATGTTACGTCTCTATCAAGCACTGGGCCCACGGAAGAAGATGCTTCTCTACCTGATATAATCATGGTGTAAAGCCGATCATAGGTAACGTATTCGAAAAATCGAGTATAAACGCGATTCCATACGAATGCAGTCGTACTCAATGCACATAGAACTCGCATTGATTCTCGCGTATTGTCTTGTTATTCACATTATCTAAAATTAAAT
>Ga0157364_1008646_pt1 | contig 10550 bp, 2 predicted proteins | sample AttsexASBM2_FD_111476 | JGI IMG/M metagenome (GOLD analysis project Ga0157364, IMG submission 111476) | Fungus gardens microbial communities from leaf cutter ant in Ribeirão Preto, State of São Paulo, Brazil - Atta sexdens ASBM2 | ecosystem: Host-associated > Fungi > Mycelium > Unclassified ... | reverse complement strand
TATTGTTTCTCTGGCTGCTGGATTATTTCTTATTATAAATTTATACTTGTATTTTTATACATAAAATATAATTTTATATAAATATGTTTACAAAATCGGTTATGTACAAAAGGGTTTATGCATATTATAGATATATATAAATTGTATACAATGATATTGTATTTAGATTATAATAAAAGAAATTATTTTATTTCGAATTTAAGAGCACTTAACATAAATTCTCTGATAATATTTTATTATAAACGATATTGGGAATAATAAAACATACGAATTACAGTAACTGATAAAATGTTGGTAAAATAAATAAATTATAAAATTGATGTAAATTCAGCATTTATTTTATAATGTGTCAATATCCATGAATACATCTTCCATTGTAGTACTTTTTCACATCGGTTTAAGATTGAGTTCTCTTCATCATTCTATAGATTATATTTTACTTTACTTTGCGACACATGCAGAATTGCAATTTAGCAAAATCTACAATTTAATTCGGAAATTTATGTTCAGAATATTTATGATAAGATACAGGATTTGCGAATTTTTTAATGATAGTTTATCGCAAAATTTACAAATTAAATTTGAAGCATATTTATCATAAAATATATCTTGAAAATTCTTTTAGTATAACACAAATTTAATTTGTATTTATTTTATTACTTCGTTGTTCCACAATATTTTTGTGAAAATTACCTTACTTCGCAGAATCTGTGTGAAGAACATTTTCATAATATTTCCTTGATCACTTCACTTCGCAACACTATATGATTTTCAATTTCGCAGTTCTATTCCGAGTGTTGACAGAAATCGCAATGTCGAAATGTGTGTTAAAAATACAATATGAAAATCATGACATATTTGAAAAATATAAACTGATATGCAAATAAAGTAATTGCAAAAAAAAAAAGTTTTTACCATTATCGCAAATTTTGATAATATCAATTATGTAAATTTAATTTCATGAAATTTATGTTATCTATTTGATGATAAATCCAAAATTATGAATTTATGAATAAAAAGTTACACGTTTTGTTAAAAATTTGTTAAAAATTGTAATAATTGGAGAGATTAAATGAAATATTCCAATATATCAAATTAAGGGAATTTTTATATGTACTTTTTTTTGTACAAAAGATTAGACAGAGTTTAATACAAAAACTATTTATTATGTCGTATATATATATATATATTATTACGCCTGTTTAGCTGGCCCCTCCACTTAACCAAATTTTAATGAATAAATTATATAATTATTGTGCTCTTAAAATCCGCAAAAAAAATGTTTATGCTCCTTTTATTTAACAAAAAAAAAATTTTTTTTCTGTAGGGAATAGATTGTTAGTCAATCCCCTCACGTGTTAATAACAATCAATTTGAAAAATCAAATATACAGGATATGCGTTATTTATGCGCTTTCAAAATCCGTAAGAAAAATTTTTGCGCTTATTTTGTTTAACTAAAAAAATTTTTTTGTGGGGGCTGAGTAGGCTCTCAGTCAGCCTTCTCTCCACACCTTACGTGTTAGTAACAACCGATTATTCAATTTGTTCTATTAATTCTTGGCTGGCAGTGACTGGGTCACTCGAGATCCGATGGATATTCATTAATTTTTGAGAATTACTTGGATATATTCAGGGATATATATCTTAAGGATATAAAAATTAAACTTGCTACATTTTATTATTGTTTTACATACTGTACTTAGTACAGTATATAATACAGTATGCGTAGTAGTTTTATAATTATTATCTAATAGAGTACAGATAAAAAAATGATTCATAGTCCTCTGAAAGATAAGATGTTTTTCAAGAGTTAAGAATATTAAGAAGAATTCAAGAGTTAAGATACAAAAATGTTTATTTAAATTATTTTATTTGTAAGAAAAATCTTTATGAATTGAAATTTTATAAATTAAAGATTATTTATGAATTACGAATTTTTATATTTAAATATAAATTGACGACTAACCAGAAAATTATAATTATTAATCAAATAACAATTGACTATAAATACTGATTAATTTATTATTTGGAATTTTTTCATTGACTGTTATTGGCAACGGAGACCTTGTGTCTGACTAAAATATTAATGGAAAATGAAAGCACCGATCAAGTTTTGAAATCCTTTCTCCACTGACGATTCTTCATATTCTTAGATCGTCATTGATATCGTCAAGGATAGCGTGACAGGAGAAAAATTGAATCACTAGTTTAGTAGAGTTAATATAATATCGTCAATGAGTTTCTTTCCAACAAATCAGAAATTTTCTGATCGAGCCATGTGTTATCGATTATTCAAATCAAACATACACCGATGTATCAATTGGCATAGAAAATGGTTATGACATCTCATCGACTGTGGAAATGTATTCGCAAGTGCTTGAAACGACTTTATATCTATCTATCATCACTTCGGCGTAACTTCGTAAAAAGATCGCTCTTCAGTCCTTTCAATCAATCTTTGGCCGGCAGACGAGGTTTATTGCTGACGTAAATGTTGCGTGAAACGAAGTTTCTTTGGTGAACGATGGTAGTTTCTTATCGGTCACCTTTCACGCACAGTTAACTTTAATCTTGTAATTTCAAAGAAACTCGAAATCTCTTAAAAATTAAATGATAATTAAATTCTTTCATTTGATGACTATTTGATTAGTATTAATAAAGTTAGGAGGAAATGAGGAAATTTTGTAAATTAAAGAAATGAAACTTTTTATTTGTATTCCCACATAGCTGTGTGTGTATGATAGAAAAATTTGTATCTTACAATTAATTAAATAATCTGAATTGGGGAATATATTTATAATATAGGCTTTCTTTTTAGAATCATAAATAATAGAATCATAAATATTTATTAAATACATAATTAGATTTTACATAAGACATTCTTTTATAAAATTTTTTATTGTTATTTATCAAAATCTAATAATCTTAAAAAATTGCAAATCTTAAATGTGGAGATAAGAAATATAATTGAACGTACATCGTTAAATTCAGGATCGAATCTACAGTATACTTATTCTTTGTAATCTATCATTGACATTTTAGATCTCCTCAATTTCATGTGAATCACGAATTTTCAAATAAAAATAATAAAAGTGGCAATTATTTCTTCAAGTAGTATTTCACAATAATTGTTAAATAGTTTTTTGTAAACTTGCTTGATTTTTAAGCTTATGACTTCTTTCTTTAGACATTTTTATATCAAAAGTAATAACAACGATTTCTTTTCTTTCTTTGTCGACTCTAAATGCAATTCTATTTTTTTTTTATTCGAGCTACATAGATTTCATCGAATCGACAACTGCTTCCTTCCTTGTGGAGACGAATAAAAAGTGAATGGCGGATGCTGAAAAGCGCATCCGTCGAGCAACCAGCACCGCGTAAAAGGTTAATCGCGAAAAATCGAAGTTTCTTGTACGAGTTCCTTCTTTCGGTCTGCGACGCAAGTATGCGCAAAGCTATCGCGATTGAAAGGATAACTCTTCTCCCAACGCCGAGGATGTTATTCTATCGGAAAGAGAATTACGCAGGATCGAGCCGAACAAAATTGTTCTTCTGTGACCTAAATTATATTCCACAGGAAGAAGTTTCCCACATGATTTAGGATTAACCTTGTTAGATAAATCTTTAACAATTTAATCGTCACTGACTAAATACAGTCTGTCATTATGCAAATATATAGGTGTTCTGAGAAATTTGTGTGTGTAATCCTAGTTTTAAAAATAATGTATTAAAAATGTATATATTGGACGTTTTATACGTATATCTATACATATTGATTATACATCTCAGAAACATTGAAGTGCAAAATGTAAATTGAATGTTGAAAAGACATTGCAAAAACGTTTAGTGTCCGTGGAATTACAATTACATATTTTATATAGAAAAGAACATTGATTCAACATTTATTCAGTATTATATTCAGTATATTATTCAGTATTATATACACAAACAGGTACCTGAATTAATTTTTACACAGAATTAAACGAAATACTCTTACAATACGTTTCATTTATCTTATCTTTCATCTTGGAGCTCTTGGGTCAACTTTTAAGAAATCATTTTGTTAGAATGTAGATGAAGAATCTTATAATGTCTGTGCCTTCTATCCTGGGGCTGTATTCTCGAAAAATATTGCGTATAAAAATGTACGAAAATATTATAGTACGTTATATTATAATATTTTTAGAGAATAAGGCTATATAGTTTTGCACTTATGAGAAGTATGGATTCCGCCGTGTCCATTTGGTGGCGCGTATTGTTCCCGGATGAATAACTTTAGTGAAGAATTTAGATTAAACATACAAATTGAAGTTAACTTGTTAACTTCTTCATTAAAGTTATTCATCTGGGAGCAATACGCGCCACCAAATGGATGCGGCGGAGTCCATATTTCTCATAAGTGAAAAACTATATAGAAGCCTTTTTTTATTTAACTTAAAATATTAGCTGTTACTGAATCATAAAGAAATATTATTAACAAATTAAATTATGAGTTATAAACATGAATCAAACTCGTGCTGTGGATTTATACTATACAATATCTGATTTACGATATCCAATAAAAGAATTTGATTCTAGCTAGTGACATTTTTATATTCTGGAAACAAATTCTCCTATTGGATATCGGACATCATATGTCAGATATCGTACATACATAGTGTAATCCTCCATATTTCGAACTAAACATAAGGATCCATTTCACGGATAATACGCATGATAATATCATTTTTATATTTGTTGTTCACCATATATGGAAGAAGAATAGAATGATACATCATGCATGCATCATGCGTGAAATGAAACACATCCAAGAAATAAATCAAATTTATGGTAAATGTACAGTGTCAATACTTTGCGTTGCGAATGTAGATCAGATATCATTAGATCTGGATTGCGTATCGCAAACATAGATATTACTTATTCTATGGTTCACAATCTGGATGTTCAACTATTCTAATCGGATTGACTGGTCAAACGATTCGCAATTCAATCCAGCACAATATGCAATAACAGTAGGTTTACTTTTCCAATTTTGAGGTTACTCAATGTACTTGCACATACGCGAAGCGCATAGCTACATGGCGATTACAGTATTTGCCAATCAGTTTTTATCCAAATAAAATCATCATTTATATTACGGTCTAGGATTTAGAAATCCAAATAATTGGATTTAGAAAACTAAGCAATGAGCAACTTCGCTAACTTCGCTCTTACCCGCGCACAGCTAACAATGTGGCTAATGGATGGTCCTTAAGATCACCCATCAAAAGTGCCGAATGAATACATTGTTCTTATTTATACTTATGTGTACTCCATGTTTACAATAAGCCTTAAATCTGTGTCATACACTATACATTGGAGATTGAAGATTACGAATCGGAGCGAATTATAATTCAATTGAGAGCGAAACAAATGAAAATTAAACTTACCTAATCAAATTTTAATCTCTTAAGGATTAAAGATTAGAAGCCAAAGAAAATAAACACGAATCTTATAGTTAAATAAATCATATAGATCAATACATATAGATCAATTAGATACATTGATCAATAGATTTCCCATTTTCTAAAATATATTTTGAATTTACAAAAACAAATTATTACATTTTTATATTTCCTTCGTAATTTTTATTATCGTAATTCTCTTGTATCTCATAAACTGTGTATTGTACAAGAAATCAGAAGAAAGGAAAATAAATTTCTGTCGCGTACATTTGTGAATTTCACCGGATGTTCTTTATATCCCTTTTTGCGAAGTTTGAGATTAATCACATCCGAATTTACCCAATTTATAGCGACTCAGGCAAGGACTCAGGAAGTTGGATAACAGTACTTTAAACAGAACGACGTATTTCTCGAGATAGATCGTTTCTCGTGTCTCTTCTTTCTCAACAGTTCCGACAGCGCAATGGTAACGATAAACGATGAAACATTCGTTGCGTTTGATACACGTCGCAATGAAGAAGTGGAGGCGCGCTTTTATGCTTATGCACAAACTAAGTGCAACGACGAACTGCCGTCTCGTCGTTTCACTCGCGTTTCATTTGCGAGTGACTGTGGTGTAACAACGTGCAAAATTTATTCGCGTGCCGTTTTATTCATGAGAAACGCTGCGTTCTTTCAAACGAAGAAGAAAAACGGCACTGGGATACTCATTTTTTATAATATCGGGGGACAGAATTGTATTGCATCTCTAGGAATTATTTCTCTCTCTCTCTCTCTCTCTCCCCCCCTCCCCCTCCTTCCTCTTTTTTCTCCTTATCACCGTTCATTCGCTCGTATTCAGGATTACTGAATATCAGGACACGGATTCCCGTAATCTCGGCCATACCTCAGAAATTTGTGAGAATCCTGTCGTATGACTCCCACTTCTCTTGGCTTACGTATATGCCGTCGGCTGGTTGCTACCGGATTTCCTCCTGTGCTGTATTACGGAAGCGGAATGATGCGATGTACCTCAGGGTACATTCGAGGCTTCTGCTTCCCGCATTCGAGAAGGTTTCCAGCCTCTCTATTCAGGTTTCCGCCTCTTTGTATTAATATATATATCGTACGTTGCACGACGGGCCGCCCACGAACGCGTATTGCGATGTCTATTTTTGAAACAAAGAAGCCAAATCCCGTCTACGTGAATATAATTTGATAATCGTATTTGAATACATCAGTATGAATAATAATCGGGTCAAGGTGATTCGATAATGCCCTCTGATAGTGAAAAATCTGCACTGGAAAAAGAGGTTGCATTATAAAATTCTGATCGAAAATGAACAAATCAGAATTTTCTGATTGAATCTATTATATTCTAGTTGAGATAACCAGAATTCTGATTAATATAATCGTTTTATTTTCAATCAAAAATTTTTCTCAATGTATAAATGGATTATCCTAAAATAAAATAAAAAAATACAAAGGATTTGTTCAAAATTAACTTTTAAAATGTTATAATTACATATTTATATAAAATTTCAGTTGTAATATCTTGAAACTTATTACACATTTTTAAAACAATTATCTAGAAATATATTAGGAGAATTAAAAAATTGTGCAAAAAATAAAAATTATTTCAGTACAAAATATATTTTTTGTAATAAATAATTTTTTAAAAGTTATCTTTCCGACTTTGTAATAATTATTTTAAAAATAAGTAAAAAACTTGTAAAAATATTGGTAAAACCGTTCCTAAGATTATATGTTTCCGTTTCATAAAATACAATTTAAACTGATCATTAATAATATTAAAAAGTAAATAAATATCTTTGAAAATTCCCGTGTGTTATTTTATTTTCACTATAAAACAAGGAATCAGCTTTCTAAAATTGTAATGTTAAAATATTTAGATTTTAGAAAGCTGATTCTTTGTTCTACATTGAAAATAACTTTGAACGCCACATAGACAAGAGCGCTCTTTCGTTAACTTTAACAGCTCTCCTACAAAAACTACTTATCAGACGCAATTTACTAAAGGAAAAAGTTGTTTGTTTTAATATGAAGTATCACGTCTTGTACTTTATGCGGGAATATAGAAAATATGCCAGTGATTTTTCACTCTATCTCACAACTACCCTACTTAATTAAATTCTCATTTAAAATTTCAGACTTGACACATATTTATCTTCTCCTTTCAGTGAAAACTAAAACGTCGCCGTAAGATAGTTTTGATGTAAAAATTATGCTTGAAATATATACAATATAATGTACATTAATGTACATTATTAAAAATTACATTAAAAATATATTATATAATGTATATTATTAAAAATTAAGAAGTTATTATGGAACTAAGAAATTTATTTTATGATTTTTATTTTAACAATTCCAATTTCAATGTAAAAAGAAATTTATAAAAAATAATCGAAATTCAGCAAAATGTCGAAGATTGATGAAGAATATATTCTATAGTTTGGATACAATATATCTTTGATCAAAAAAAGTTTCCGTACTTTTCTATACGATCAAGTATCGAAGTTTTGAAGATTCGATCAAGCCGCTTTCTATTTTGAAACCCTTACGAATCTCGTTCAAAATACGATGTTTTAGCGCTGTGAAATTTTACAGTAAAATTTCTTCATAAATTCATTTTTATTTTTTTATTCGATAGAACAAATCTCACTTGTTCTATCCAAATTGTTTGATGTATCGCGGCGATGAATTTTTTTACTATGAAATGACAGGCATTGATCATGATCGATATGAGCATCCACGTGTTGGCGGAAGGCCAGCGAACTGCCTGTTGAGTCCCCTTCTGTCAGAAATTTCACTCAACCATTCATTGTTTTCGTGACTCGGAAGACAGCGCGCGAGTTGGTTGAATCGCGATATTTATATCATCCAACGAAGGCCAACGCTTATTTCCCGCTTCACCTCGCTGCTACCGTGGCTCTTACCGGCGGCCCGCGGTATCGGTGTTCCGAGTTTACTCTGTATTATTTTCTACAATACGACTACGTTGCGGCACCACACAATGCGAACGATAAATACGCGATAAGACGTATAAGTCGGTGAAATATATTTGTTACAGTGTGTTTTAATGTAATTAAATCGAGTGCAACCGCAATGAATTATCTAATGTATATTTAGGTCTAACATAAATCTAATGTAACTATATACATATTATTACGTACACAAACACTACTTGATAGTCAAATTAATTTTCACATACACGGGAGACACAATTTTCTGTGAAAGATTTTTTTCAAAGTATATCTGATACTTTTAATATGCAACTGGGTCACTTTGTGTCTGCAACACTCTATGTAATAGCTAAATATAACTTGAGCGTTACTGATAATCACTCTTTTTTTCTTCTCTTCTATCCTCCTTTTTCTTCTCTTTTTATGTAAAGTTCTTTTAAAACTATAACATTAAATAAAAACATAAATAAACAATAATTTTAGAAATTATTGCTATGCGATATGCGGAACAGATAACAGGAAAAAACGCCTACTTTCCAGAATTGTTATATCTATTATCGTGCGACGACAATTACTTTCTTATTATCTTCATTAATCGCACTTCGCTATCTCTTCATCAAGATCCATGGTATCAACGAAAAGCGAAACTCGGCATAAAGTTCCATTAACTGGGATACAGCTTCTCTACTTTTCTCTCTTGCTTTAACTTATCTTTTTAAGGATTGTTCTTAAATATGAAAGAGATGCATTTATAGTGTTTCTAAAGTCTAATTAATACACGGACTTCAAAAACTTGGACTTAATAAATTTAAAATAAATTTGTAAATTGTGCTTTATGTGCTCTTTTATTTTTGAATGATTGTTTTTTGCACTAAATTAATAATAAGTATAAATATTTTTAGAATTTATATTGAGAGAGAGAGAGAGAGAGAGAGAGAGAGAGAGAATTTTAATTATAATAAAAAAGATGGCTAATTTGATCACATACTGTCAAATTAATGAATTAAAATTAAATATTTTCTACATATTAAAAATAAATATTATTATAAATATCTCGAAATCTTTTTATCTTATTTTCATCTAAATTTATAACTTTGTGTTTTTTAATAAAAATTATAAAAATTCTATAGGAAAAAAGAGAAAATATTTTGATGTCCAAAAATTTGTTTTCCTGTAATTCTTTTTATATATTTATTCTTTTCAATTAAATAATAGTGATTTTCTGAATTTAAAATTTGTAACTTATGTTTATAATGATACTTTTATTGAAAGAATTGATTCACAATCGTTGGTTCATTTCCTTTGTATTAATAGAATATAAGTGCAATTTTTTTCTATAACCGTAGAATTGTTACATTTCTGCTTTCTCTCTTTATCCTCTATTTCATCGTGTATCTAACGGCGAGAAATGGGTATCCGGATAATTGCTGAGAGTATCTGGCAAATGGCCAAACTCTGCCTGCTGTATTGTCTACTGGACGTTTTTAACTTACCACGTACATTTGAGATGAGAATATGAAAGAACGACGCTCAGATTATTTATTACTATTTCTATATTATTTATTTCATATAATTATTATATATCATTGTCATAATGATAAAAAGAATAATATTATGAAATATTTTAGTTTTTATAGACATTATATATACACGAAGAGAACTTGTTCTTAGAATTTACCTTAAAAAATAATAATTGTGGAGCAACATATTTCGAAGAATTTTAACATAAATCTTTCTCATTCATTAATAAAATTACAATAAAGTATAAAATAAGTTTGATTAATTTTACTGAAGTGATAAAAATCTTGATAAAAATCTTTGTATTGCATCACAATTATCATATTTTCAAGGTAAATTTTAAAAGAAAATTCTCTTTGTGTAGTCTTATCATATAGTCTATAATAACATCTAGTGATCTATCTTCTATTTAGTAAATAAATCTAAAAAATAATATATTTAGAAAATATATATAATTTAAATCGCGATCCATTAGATGCTTTAAAAGTTTCAAAGTGTTTGATTGATCAATTGCTTTGAAATATTCGTAGCGCTGAGTGGATTGTATTTTTAAAAAATAGAATAAAAGTGTAATAGAAATAGATTAGTTGAAGAAAATAAAGTTTTGTCATTTTTGTCAT
>Ga0157364_1008645_pt1 | contig 10551 bp, 2 predicted proteins | sample AttsexASBM2_FD_111476 | JGI IMG/M metagenome (GOLD analysis project Ga0157364, IMG submission 111476) | Fungus gardens microbial communities from leaf cutter ant in Ribeirão Preto, State of São Paulo, Brazil - Atta sexdens ASBM2 | ecosystem: Host-associated > Fungi > Mycelium > Unclassified ... | reverse complement strand
TAAAGATTTTCTAAAGTATTGTTCATTATGCTTAAATTTTCTATACATAATTATTTTGATGTTCCAACAAAATTATTTTCAAATCTATATTTAATTAAATCTATATCTAATTAAATTTGTAGAGATGCTCAGTAATTTTTAGATATTTCGACAAAATTGTCGTTTCTGTGTACATGTGATATAATAGATGTCAAGAGAAAAAAAAGTAGTATCATAAGGACTTGAAGAGTTTAAATCAATAAATTTGAAGGCAAAGTTTTTACTACTTTCTTATAAGAAATTTTGTAAGAGCCAATCATCAACAGCAACTAGTAATAGCTGTGTTTATAAGAAGTCGGCTCTATTGGGGATGAAGAGCAGAGGAGAAGGCGTCGCGGCGCTCGCACGGAAGTGAAAAAATTCGCGGAATCGCAAAATTTCGTAGGCGTGTTTAGGGACCATCAAGTCGCACGCTCACTCAGCGCTCGCAGCCGAGCTCTCTCATTTGCTAGCGAATTGTGCCCGGGCGCGTTAATGCATCGCTCGCACGCCATCGTCGAGGGAGGTTCGCTCGCCGTGAACGAGACATTGTTGCGCCGAACTCGCGCGAAAAGTGCACGCTGATTGAATGCCGAATTCGCACGACGAGCTTCGTCCTGGAGCTCGCGTCAGCATCGTTAATGTTGTGCATGCATTCACGATTCATTGTTATCCTGAAGATTTTGCAAAATTTTGAGCAGTCATCATGGAAAAATTAGAGTGATGTTTAAAACATAGTAACAGAACAAATTTGATTTAGTTAATTCATTTTGTATATTTAATATTTTAGATTTCAAAATTTTTATTTAAAAAATTTAAATAATCTATTTATGTATTCGATGAAAATTTCAAAAATAACTAAAATATAGTAAGGAAAAAAAATTCGCGCATTCAGTCTTTATTGTACATGTCTGAAACACAGATCAAATGTTATTAAAAGTAAAGATATATGGATATATACGAAAAGAAATAAAAAGAAGTAAAAATAGTTTTATAGAGTAGTTTTATATAAAAATTTAATTAGATACAGATCTGAAAGTAATTTCGTTGGACTATCAAAATATTAATACAAGACACTAAAATTGGTTGTTAGAATATCAAAACTTTTTGCAATATTTTTTATATTTGAGTTTCTTACATAATTACTTTGGTCCAACGAAATTATAGATACATCTAAGATCTATCTAAATTTTTAGATCATATTTCAGCACAAAATTGTCTTTTTTTTTTTCATGTAGAGCTGTCTCCGTCTTATTGCAGAATTCGGTTATTCAAAAGAAATTGAAACATGAAATGAAATACAATATTCCATGAGAAAGGTTTTGTTTCAACAAACAAACACCGATTTTGGAATTTAAAAAAGAATTTATCGACTATCATATGAAATGAAAGGAATACAGAAGATATTTTTATATTGTATCACAAAAACAAATTTAAAAGGGAAAAAAAAAACAAAAATTGTGTCGTGAAAAATTGTGTCGTCAAAAAAATGTATCGTGCACTAATATACGAATGCCTGAATTCATCGCAGCAAACGCAAACAATATTTTTCACTTCTTCTAAGCCGCCCAGCATAGTACGTTTTATTACTTTGAATGAAAGAATAGCCAGTGCTCAAACGCATGATGCAGTTAATACCTTGGTAAGAACCATGTTCTTACATAGTAATAGAATAGAGCGACATGGTGACTCGTGCTTTTAAAGCAAGACTGGATTACAACTGGGGACGCACGTGACAGCATCACGGATTGGATAGATTTAAATTTACAATGGATATATACCGGTGACTTCGGTGATTCCACGTAATCCCAGAACATAAGACCACGGTCCATCTAGACGGTCGGCTCTTACACACTAGGTCGCATGCCATAACCAGATTAATCCTACGCGCCCCTCGCCTACCAACCGTCCTTTGCATCTGTCACTCTCTACCGCGGACTACGCGATCGCCATGAGCGTCCGTCAGTCCCCCCGGGACCCAGTCCCCCTTTGGCCCTTCTCGATGAACCCCTCTCACGATCGGATTCAGGATGCGATTGAGCGAGAACGACATGGCAGCGTTTTGTAAGGGCTTGTATTATTACCTTCATAGTTAATTCGCAGTTTGCTAGGGTATATTCGACCAATTCGACGAATAATTCGACGACGAATAATTCTAAGAAAATATGGAGATGACGCAAAAATCTGTAATACAGTTAGTGGACGTTGAGTCTGTAAGACTTAATTAATTTATGTTTAATTATTCTTATAGAAATTTAATTCTAATAATAGTATTAGTCAATCAAACTTATTTTCAGCATTAAAAGTACTGTTAATAGTTTCAATATTTAAAATAAATGATTAATGATTGATTAGTATTAAATTTCAATGTATGTACAAAAGATATTAATTAATTTCAAGGAACCAAAATGACATAAAAAATGAATACTAAATATTTTAATAATTTAATATTTTAATAAAAATAATTTAAATTTGTCAAAGAAAAAAAATTGAATCGTTTGACATTTTTTATTATACAAAGAGATTTATAATAGAGTGAGTCCAATAGACTATCAGTTTTGGAAAGTTGATGACAATTATAATAATATATAATAATATATACAACGAAATGTCAATGATTAAAAACTGAGATTGCTTAAAATATTTTTCGTTATTGTTGACTTTAGATTTTGATGCAGTCAGATAGATAAGTGACGTATTTTACATAACCGAAGAAGATTCAGCTTTTTGAGATTTTTGCGCACATCGACAATATTCTGCGATGTTTCCCATAGCGCTCACTTTCCTCGTAATTTTCTTCCTTCGTGACTGCCAAATTCTAGATGAATCGGCTGGCAGACATTCAGCTTTCTTGGCTGACGTGTTACATACTAAATTGCAGATGCGGAAAATAAAGGAAATATTTAATACTGTTTTCATCTTAGAAATGATTTATTTTTTTATTTTCTTCATAATTTAAAAAATTATCAAAGAAGATAATTAAGAATATAATAATTCAATAATTCACGAATTCTCTGTTCTTTTTCTTTCTTTTTTATTCCATTTTTGTACTTAAAAAATTTATTTTCTTTTAAGAAATCAAATGTAAAATAGCAATTGATAAAAATGATATCTGCAACATAAACATACGTCGTAAATCATTTGCGATTAATTATGTAAAAATCACAAATATGATTAAAATAATATTAGTCCATAAGTATATATCAAATAAAAAAATAAACAAAAGAACAGATCCATAAAAAAAATCGAATATATGTTCAAGCACAAAAAGAATGTAACGACGTGGTAAGATGCAATTAATGGCAAAGGGGACTAATTTCGTTAGCCAAGATGATGATGGCGCGGTGAATCGTTTCGAGGAAAATATGTTATGAAGATACCACAAAGATACCACGAAGCGATCATGGTTTTGGCGAGAAAGCACCGGGATCTCTCTCTCTCTCTCTCTCTCTCTCTCTCTCTCACTCACTCACTATTTCTTGGTTTGGTCCTACATATAGGATTCTCGTATTGGTGGTGTGAGAAGTATTATGAGAATCAAAAAAAGAAGAAAATATCTAAAAAAATAACCAATAAGAAAATAAGATGCCGGCAGGTGTCCGTCGACTATGAATGACTCTGTCGCATTACCATTCACCGTCCTCTTTTATACGATTTTTATCAGATCACAAAATCATAACTCATTTTAGAATAAGATAAATAATAAAATTTAAAAGAACATACTTTAGAATAAGATAAATAATAAAATTTAAAAGAACACATATACATAAATATTATATGAATTAAAAGTTATACGTGCATGCCGATATATTATTTCAATAAGATACTTGAAATCTGATTCATGTTACTTGTAAGCTTGAAAATTAACTAAGGAAAATATGACTTTTTACGAAAAGTGAAATATCGTAAAACGAAGAGATAACATCGCAAATAAAAAGGATTAAAAGAATTGTGAAAGTTGTCGGATCCGCAGGTCTTTGGTGCCACGCACCATGTTCGTAATTCTTCTTTTGCATGGGCTATATTATTATTGTAAATGCAGCTTCACCGTGTCTTTATCGGTGCAGCGTGATCGCGATTGTTCTCTTCATCGGCCACACTCGCGCGGCCTTCGATTTTTCTTTCGACGGGCGTGTATTATCCTTCCTTTTTTCGCTCCGTCGCGAATAAAATACCGTTGGTACTACTTACAAAGTAAGTAATGGCCTGCCTTATAAATGAATACCTTCAGCGCGGGCAAAAGTCGCCGCTCGCGCCGAGAGGTACTGAGGAAATTAATGTGTATTTCATCGAAGACGGTTATGCCAGAGATTAATACGCGAGGAAAGGATTAAATTATGTTTTAAGCGGCGTGCGACTAATTTGCATAACGCTTAATAATTTTACGTGACTGTTCTCCACCTTAACATTTGATGTCATTCTCAATCTCCCCCGTCTCACGACTGTTTCAGTAATAATATGTAATTAAACTTCGTAGCTACGTAATTTGTACAATTAAAGTATTTGAATATTTCGCGCGCGCTTGCACGCTTAGGATCACCATAATTAGTTTTAAAATCTGAAGAAGTCTCTGTCTGAGGAAATATTTCATATTTCATCGTATAGAGTCGCGAGAGCAACAATAATGTTAACAAAAAATAAAAGCTAAGTTAAAATACATTTACTGTATACATTTCAATATATACATTTTAATTGTTTTATTAGTTCAAGTTTATTTTTCTACATTGATAATCTAACGTCTTCAAACATTTGTTACGATATTCTCTGTATTTCAAAATTCTCAGGACAAAGGACCATACGCATAACACATTTCTCAGCTCACTCACGCTAATTCCATCGTGCGTGATACGTCTGTGATCGATCATTCGAGCGATCTCGGACACCATTCATAGGTATAGCGTATTATTCATAGGCTATCTTCGTCCAAATTTCAGGGATCACTGGGCGAGACAATATGCGTAACAAGCACGAACAATACGCCGCTTAATAATTGTCGGCTTGTTATTGATGCGCTGCGGGAACTCAAAAACCACGGCGTTGGGTGATTTTTCATTCGCGTCCCCCCTGAATAAGGACGAGCTCTCCTCCGCTACTTTCATCGAAGCCTTTCACAATAGTCGATAGATTAAAGTCGACAAGACCGAGTCGATATTAATTGATAGTCAGTGTCGCACGTTTTTGACACACATTACATCAAGCGAAGTGTCAATCTATCGATCACGTAATTCTTTCATTTTTCGGAGCATAAAACTGACAATTCTCGCATGAATTTGATAAAATTGTATATGCGTAACATTTTTCGACATAACAATGGTGTCGGCGCGAACAATGCAGTAGAAAGAATCGAGTGACTTCTCGAATGAACTTAACTGTCAAGACAGAAACATAGTTTGAATATTATAAAGTTAAGAAATATCTAAGTCTGACGTTTTCATAGATCCAAGATGTAAATTTCAAACTTCTGAATTTAAGATACGAATACTTAAACTTGATACGAACATGGATCTAAGATTGGAAAGTATTCGAAATATTTGTGAGTGTATATGAATATAAAAATATACATCTTATTGCAAGATTCAGTTTAATTCAGAAAAGATTGAATAGATATGGAGATAAAAAAATACATTACTTTAGCATTGTACTTCTCACTCAAGATTACTTTATATTATCTTCCCAATATATCCATACAAAATTTGCTAGATACTTAATTTCTTACATTGGAAAAATAATTTAGTTGCATTAATTGGAATTCTAATTAAAAATAAACAAATCAGAATTTTTTGATTGAATCTATTATAAGTCTAATTATAAGTCTAATTATAAGTCTAATTGAAATAATCAGAATTCTGATTGATATGATTAGATTCTTCCAGTTCATTCATTTTCAATCAGATTTTTCTCAATGTATAAATAAAAATTACAGTGGATTCGGTTGATATGTTTAGATATTTTTACGATATTTCTAAAAATCTAAGAATTTAAAGCTATTTTCCAAAATAAGTTCAGATATAGTTTTAATTCAAATACATAAATAGCTAATTCCTTTGCGAAAAACGTTTTGAAACTATTCCTCATGAGCCTATTGTATAGGGGAGATCCTGATCGAAGAAAGAAGCGGAAGAATAAAAAAATGAAGAAGAAGCAGGATAAAAAGAGGAGGATAAGAGGAGAGCGTGACGAGAAGCATGAGGGGCCTCGCATATACGGTCGCGTGAGATAGCCGCATCATTCCTTGGCAGACAATTAATTACTGACATTATGTTTTAGAATGCTTACTTGCGCCGGCTACCAACCACCGATCTGTAGATTTGTGGCCACGCTCGGTATGCTCTATCCTGCGATGGACTCGCTCGCACGCACGCGTGCATGCGCCCGTCGTCGCAGCGGGACGACGCATTGCCCGTTTTCCGCACCTCTAATGCTCTTACTATATCCCCTTATTCTAAAAAATAACAATCAATCATGATCTCCTAATAATATACAGTAGATCTTTAGGCGGAATGTAAATGAGATGGTCGATCAAATGTATCTTTGCTTCATCATATACAATACGGGAAGCAAAAATTATAAACCTGAATATATATAGAACGTATTTAAAGTTGTGTTATTCTTTTTAACTGCAAACATTCTATAATCTATATTAAAAAAAAATGTGTATTTTATTTTCTAAAATACAATGTATAAAATTTTATATATAGAGCATGTGATATATCTACATATATCACTATCACTCTATTGATATAAAAGTAACACATTTAAAAATTAACAACTTTTCAGTAGAAAGCACTTTTAAAATATAGAATTGAAATAATGTAATAAATATAATGAATATGCACTAAATGCAGTGAATTTCACTTTCTTTCCATGTTATACTTTCAACTATAATGTATTCTTTAAACTATGTTTATAAAATTGAAATTCTCTCTATATAGTATAAATTTCATTTTCTTTATCAGAATTATGACTTTGAGTATGTCATATTTCAGAAAAAATTTATTAATGTTTGAAGAGAAGTGTCATATCTAAATTTGAGAAAACAGTCTCAATTCAAATATTTTATTTTTTAATTATATAGAACAATATATAGAACAATATATAGAACAATTATATAGAACAATATCACAATTTGAAGACATATTTCTATAAATAAAACTAATAAAAATATATTTTAAAAGTAGCAGTAACTCTATAAATAGTATATTTTTTCTATATCTATTTATCTTTTAACATCGGCAATATTTATTCATAACATATAAAAAAAATATTATTTTCTATAAACAATCATTACGCATTCGAGGACAAATGACATTTCTATTCACTAGCGATAAATTGAAAGAACTATAAATGTATTTTTTTTAAATCACTCTTTAGAATCTCCTTTCATATCTAAAAAATACTAATTTTTAATTTGTGTTATTTCTTTATCAATGCCCCAAAGAAATACACAAAAGTCAACAAAAAATTAAAATGACTTTATTTTGATTCTTAAGGTCAATAAACAACAAATTTTGTAACAAAGAATCATCATTTTGACTTTCATGACATAAAATAAAATTTTGACTTTCTCTTGATTTAGTATGTTCCTTTTGGAGCGGTGATATGTTAAGTATAGACATTACTATAATGATCCATGATAGGATTGATGCAGCAGTTAGTCGTCTTTTACAATTCTTTCATATTTGATCCTTCGAAATCTCAGCGACGCTCGGGACAAAAGAAACTTTTCTGGGTCAAGGAAACGAGTCGAAAAGCACTTTTAACGCGAGACGCTGCGGCACGTTGGCCGATTAAACGGCGGAATTGTAATTAAGATTGATGACGCGAAACGCGCGGTGATTAGAATTATTGATGGGTCCGACGGGTGTTATTAATGACTTACGTGAAATTTTAATTCCTGGCTTAATTTGGTAATTATGGTAATTAATTGATACCGTTTTGAATGACGGTTGGTGCTGCAGATGTATACTTTGATGATCAATAATACGTAATAGGAGAGATTATAATTTCTTATCAATTACTAACATTCATTATTTCATGTTACATAAATGCATTATTTACTAATCACTTTTAAAAATTATTATTTATAGTGATTTAGAAATCCTCAAATTTTCGTATAGTTCTAATTTTTACGAATTTTTCGTTCAATTAAATGAGTAATCCTGACATTGAATATTTCCCGTAATAATTAAGTTAAGTAATAATTAGACAATAATTCTATCATAAACTCTATTGTATGTGAATTAAAAATGGGGAATTCACGAAATAGTGAAATGCACGTGTAATTCCTGCGACACTTGAACGCTCCCCTCATTAATTATGCAGCCAAAATCGCAAAATCAAAACGTACTCACGCACCTTCAGACGAAGCTGCCAGTTGGTCGTTGCGATATTTCAAGCCAGGCCATTGTGCAATTTGATAATCATTTTGCCGTCGAAGTCGCCTGCTCATTAGCATATTTAATTATGAATATTTAAGATTTTTGGCGCAGCGGGATGGCAGGGCCTTGGTCCGAAAAGAGGAAGAGAGGGGTCTTGGCCGACGTATTAAAATAAAGCCCGCGTGGTGCGCGAGGCCCTGTCGTAAATTTCACCGGACACACGGGGGACTGGTTGTTGCTCCGATCATGCAGCGAGGGACGCGAGCAAAAAGGAGATCGAGAAGAAGACAAGCACGATACGTATTACAACTAGCTGTGCGCATCGAGCCTGCATCTCCCGCGTTCCTTCCGAATTCAACTCGATTCGTTCGTTAAAACATTTCGTTGTTAGGACGTCGCCCTTTAAACAGGTACATTTTTCCTTATAAAAGATACCAAAATTCGTTAATATGTTTTCGATTCATGGTAAGGATTCGACGCACAAGTAACGAAGCATTTACTATTTCTGACAGTTTCAAGTGGACTTTGATTTAACAGATTCCGATCTAGAGAATCACCAACCGATGGTTCAATCTAACATAAATTCTTCTCGAAATCGACTGGAAAATAAGATCCGGCAAAAAATACGACGCTATAAAAAATTCGATTGCTCATAGATCACTTGTCACAGCTTGTACAGAGTGTTTATTGCTCGTTACGTATGAATGGATGTACCTGGAATTCGCAATTTCGCGGTGCCGCCGGTCGCTAAGAGTTCGTTAAGAAATCGAGCTGCGTATTCAGGCGTTCCCTTTCCTAAACCATTTACGCGTTTCGTGCATGGTCCTTTGTTGCTCGATGCTGCACAAAGAGTGTTTTTTCTTACCGGCGAGCATTGTTGCCTCGCGCGTTGGCATTAGCGGAAGGAGACGAGCAGCGCGCGGGGCCCGGTCTTTTCTACTGGGCGCGGATTCTCGGGGTCCGTTGTTCCTTTTGCGCGTTTCTCCTCCTTTCTCCTTACTGTTCGCGACCTATGCATTATAACAGCGGTACTTTCCAAGACGCGCGAGGGATGAATACGGCATCGTATAGTGGGCTTTAACACCTGCAGCCCATTATAATAAGAGTGCCCCGGATGCTTCTTTTTTTTTTTTAAATAATGGGCCCTAATAATTAGTCGGTGGAGTATATAAACCTAATGCTCCGCGCGAAAGGCCCGAAATCATTTACATGACCGGCCAGTTGTCCTCTTTTGTTCTATTTAATTACCCGCTACTTTTCGCGCTCTCTTAATATCTTTCCTCCTCCCGATCACTATCGATCATTCTTGATCATGGTCTTTATCGTCTGGATTTAATAATGACTGACAAACGAATAAGTACATACATAGGAATTTAAATAAATTTAAAATGTAACAAAACTTTTGTAAACTTTTCATAGATAGGTAGATAATAATGCCTAATATAATCTCTAACGTATGATTTTTTTCTTTTTCTTTTTATAATTGAATTGCTGAATAATAAATTACCATTTACAATAATCAAAGAACTTTTCATTAATCACATGAAAAATTGCGACTTGATGAAATGAGTTAATTTTTATGTGTAATACTTGGTCAAAAATATTAGGCATCTTATTAATTATTATTTAAAGTTTTAGCTCAAAAATTAATTTATGGCATTTGTTGTAAATTTTTCTTTGTTCAAAAATCCTTTAAACTTTTGTATATCGCCGCTAATCAATAGGTGATAATGTAAATAAAATAATTCCAAATAAAACAATATATGTGCCTAATATCTTTGATCAACATGTAGATAATTTAATAATGGATAGTTTTTTAACCCTGATATATCAAAAAATGATCTGCGAGTACAAGCTTTACATCTTTGATGCATCACAGTTCAAAAACTATCTATTATTATTAAGTCTATATTTTTTGTTTACTACATCATAAGCTACATTCTATGAGATAACTAGTTCATTTCACCAGAACCCAATTTTTCATATTATTAATGTGATGTCCTTTCTACAATAATTATCAGGTTTAATAATATTCTCTAACTTAATAATATTCTCTAATTTAAAGTGGATTATTTGCAACATTTAATGTGCAATGAAGATATTGAAAAGAAATAGCAGATGTGTGTGTGTGTGTGTGTGTGTGTGTGTGTGTGTG